>Ga0233425_10000280_pt1 | contig 135328 bp, 144 predicted proteins | sample Watercolumn_Towu_2_FD_181712 | JGI IMG/M metagenome (GOLD analysis project Ga0233425, IMG submission 181712) | Freshwater microbial communities from Lake Towuti, South Sulawesi, Indonesia - Watercolumn_Towuti2014_140_MG | ecosystem: Environmental > Aquatic > Freshwater > Lake | place...
CCCGATGGTGTGTTTTGTGAACGTGCAGAGCGTGGAGCGGATTGTCTTCTCCATCTTCAACCGGTTTAACCTGGAGTGGTCCCAGCGCACCCGTCATACTTTTACACAAGCAGCGTGACATCACCGCAGGGGAAGCTCGGTTTGACAAGGAATGGAGTCTATGGGATGCTGATTGCACCATGAGCTTTTCCCGTCGGACCATATTGAAAGCCGCGGGCCTCGGCGCCCTGGCAAGCCTCACCGGCTGCGATGCCATGGGCAGCATGTTCGGGCGCATGTTCGCCATGCCGCCGCGCGATACCCTCTACTTCACGCCGAACGACAAGTTTTACGTCGTGAACTATGCGGACTCGGCCGTCAGCGTCTCGCGCGAGGTCAACATCGAACAGTGGCAGGTGCACGTCACCGGCACGGTCAAAACGCCGATGAAGCTGGGCTGGCGAGATATCCTAAACCGCGACTCCTTCGACCAGGTCAGCACGCTCATGTGCATCGACACGCTCCCCGGGGGGGACAGCCTCGGCAATGCCCAATGGCGCGGCATCTCGCTCAAGAAACTGCTGCAAGAGGCGGGCGCCGACGAGGAAGTGGCGCGGGACGTGGTCTTCCGCGCCATCGACGGATACCACGACAGCATCCCCTTCACCCGCGCCATGCAGGACGACGTGATGCTCGCCTATCTCATGAACGGCGAGAAACTCCCCAAGGCCCATGGGTTCCCGCTCCGGCTCATCGTGCCGGGCCTCTACGGCATCAAGAACGTGAAGTGGATCACCGAGATCGAAATCTATCCGGGCGACTACAAGGGCTACTGGCAGCAAAAAGGCTGGACGGACGACGGCACGATCAAGATCTTCTCCCGCGTGGACAGCCCCGGCCATTACCAGGCGTTGCGGGGACCGGAGCAGAAGTTCCGCGGCATCGCCTTCGGCGGGCCCAACAGCATCGCCAAGGTGGAGATCAGCTTCGACGCTGGAAAGAATTGGAATATCAGCGAATTAGAAAAACCCATGTCCCCCTACTCCTGGGTCATCTGGAACTATGTCTGGCGGCCGCCCAAGGCTGGCAAATTCCAGGTGGCCGTCCGCGCCACCGACACCAAGGGCCAGTTGCAGATCGAAGAGATCGTCCGTCCCCAGCCGGCCGGCGCGAGCGGGCTGCATACCATCATCGCCGACGTCGAAAGCCTGTAGCAGGGCGCTGAAACAGGCCTCCAGCCTCGTTCTCGGTCGTCTGCCCGCCTCAACGTACCCTGCCCGCGTACGCCTCGGCGTTCAAACTCTCTGCGGCCTTGCCGGGCGACCTGTTTGAGCGTCCTGTGGGATCGCAGCCTTTTACCAGCCTAATTCACATCGCTGCGGACTCTTTGCGTCATCGATTTACCCGGCAAGAGTCTCAAGGTTTCAAGCAATAGTCGCCTGGCAATCATTTGAACATTGTGGACATCCCGCATGGTCAGACTTTTTGTGAGGACACTAGATCGGTGCGCACCGCCTGTGTTGCTTCTCAACCAACGCGCCCGACCGATCGCCTCTGGGAGAGATATGTGGCAATCCCTGATGCTGTCTTTTGACCAGCTTGTTTTTGAGCCAATGGCTCGCGGCATTTTTCTATCAATGCGCGTCGGTGTGCTCCTAACGGTCCATATAAACGGATGGGAGCAGTTTAGTCCTGCCTTACTGAGTCGGCGTTCTATGTCCTTCTTTGGTTCTCTTGTAGGATTCTATCTATGTATGCTCCTTTATAGCTCGGAGGAGCAAAGCCAAGCTCCTCTATAGCTGAATACGCTGATAGGATTGCCTGAGAGAACACAATGTGACTGAGTGGTGAGGGCGTAACGCCGATAAATCTGCCGTGGAGTGGATGAAAGTCCATCCAATGCGTGCTACAAGTCCGTAGACTCGCCCATATCTTTAACAGTGCGTATGTCAATTGTCTTCGATGACTGCACTTTGCCGCAATTGCGGCAGCGTTCGCAAATCCCGATGTGCAGTGTCGGGTGTTACGGCGTGGTAGATATGTTATCTCGTCGAGGTCCTCGAAATCGTCTCCGGATTTTGGGATTGCAATGGCATCATCAAGGTCCAAAGATTGATAGCCTTCAAGCACACAGTGAGCTGCAACTATGTTGTTAGCCGCCTCTTGTGCCACTATCCGGCGTTCTGCCCACACAACTAGAATCGGCATCAAAGTATGCCGGGCCGTGTTCTTTTTTATGCGCTTGCTCTCCATCATCATCGTTGGTTCGCCATATTCGAGGTAATTTGGCGAGTACCTAGGATTGCCTCGTTTGTCGGGCGTTTCCGTATATCGGTGGACTATCACGTCAACCGACCATGTACGCGAACAATATGGCGGGCGTGGATATTCCCCAGGCCGGTTTCCTTCTACAAGGCCGATGAGATATGGACGGCGTGCTTTGGACACAATGGTCTACACCTTATCACCAAAGCCTGATTCCTTGAAGACGATCGCCACCGATTCCGACTAGCGAACCTAAGCAGTACGAGAACAGCCACGGCGACCGACGCCTTCTTCATTATCTCCTCTCGCTACCGGCCTGATAGATCTCTTCGATCTCGTCTGTGGTCAAGTCCCGCCACTGGCTGGGCTGGAGGTCGCCCAGGACAATCGGCCTGGGGAACTGAAAAGGGGTCGGCGGCCCGAAAAGATGCCTGACAGACAGGAACCATTCCCGCTCCGGACTCGCCCGCGTGAGAACCGACCAGAGCCGGCCTATTCCACCGCCTTCTCCAGCAATTTACCCACCGGATCGAGCCGGCTCGCAAGTTCCGTCGGCAGGCCGTGGCGCTCTTGTAGGAGTTCCGGCGCATTGTAAGTGAGCCAGACTTTGCCCTCCTGACCCTCCCAGGCCAGGGCTTTCATGGGGAGGTCGATGGCGGCGGTCGGCCTGGCCACCATCAAGGCGGTGCCCCCTTTGGGATTCCCGAAGATAAGGAGCACCGTGGGCTTCATGCCGAGCCCTACGTTCTTCGCCTCGCCGCTATGGTCGATGCGGGCAAAGATTTTCATGCCCTTCTCCGTGACGGCCTTCTCGATCCGGTCGATGGTGACCTGGACCGAGTACTTGCTGGGCTTGGTCACTAAATTTCCGCCTGCGTGAGCTATTCCTACCGAGAAGGACGCGACAATCACACTCGCCCAGAGCAGCCCGTTCAGGAGTTCATTGGCAAACCTCATGAGTGACTCCTTTATGCCTTGATCAGAGATGACTCTCGCCCTTGGATGCCGCAGGCGATCGCAGGGTCGCAAGATAGGCCAGCAGATCATGGATCTCCTGGTCGCTCAAGTTGGCATCGGGCAGCATGCCGGTTCCAACATGGCCCTCCCGAATGAGCCGAAACCGTTCTTTGTCGCCGGTCATTTTCAGGCCAAGCGGTTCGCGCAAATGGGGAGGCTTGGGGTCGAGATGCGCGACATAGGAGGCAGTGTCCTGCTCCAGTTGCAGAAGCCGGTCCGGATGGGCATCCAGCCCATGGCAATAGAAACAGACCTCCTTGCCGTTGAAGAGGTTTCTGCCTCTGACTGCATCCCCGACTGCACCGGCCGGACTGTCCTGGGCGGCCGGTGCAATGCCGATGGGCCAGCCGGCTGCGACCATGAGCCACACCAGCGCGAGGCCCGGCATCAACAGGGCCGATTGTTCCCGCTTGCATCCTCTAGATCGCGTGAGTCTTTCCCCTTCCATCGCCTCATCCCTTTCGGCACACAGTTTCCTTATCAGGCCCTCGTCAGGAACCAGGTTTGTAACCGTCGGTGACGCAGTAGGTCGGCGAGAGATCGCCGCCGTGGCCTTCGGATTTGTGGGTCCAGTTGCGCAGAATGCCCTGCCGATCGAAGGTCAGGACATATTCGTCGCACCAGGTCCCTGGCGCACCCCAGCTATTCTGATTGCTGGGGTCCTGCCACATGAACTGATAGACCAACACCGGCTCGCCGGTCGGCGTGGCGGCCGTGTACTTGGGCTGGCCGAGCTTTTACCGGACTTCTTCCTGCGTGGCCCGGTCCTGCGCCGATTCGAGATAGCGCGTTTCCTTGGGGATGAGCACCGAGCAGGAGGCCCCCAGTAGCATCAGACCCAGGCACATGGCCCCTATGAACGTCTTCATCCTCCACCTCCCTGCTGCGTCACTCGTTTTATCTGCTCAATCTCCCGACTCGTCAAGTCCCGCCATTGGCCTGGCTGGAGGTCGCCCAGGACAATCGGCCCGATCGCCACCCGCACGAGCCGCAGCGTGGGATGGCCCACCGCAGCCGTCATGCGCCGGACCTGCCGGTTCAACCCCTCGCGTAACGTGATCTCCACCCAGGCGGTCGGCACGGACTTGCGGAACCGGATTGGCACGGGCCGTTCCGGCAGCTCCGGCTCATCCGAAAGCAGGCGCGCCCCGGCCGGTCTGGTGCGCTTGCCGTGGAGCAGGACGCCCTGCCGCAACCTCTTCAGCGCTTCCTCGTCCGGCATGCGCTCCACCTGCGCCCAATAGACTTTCGGAAGCTTATGCCGCGGATCCGTGATGTGATGGGCCAGCGTCCCGTCCGAGGTCAGCAACATGAGCCCTTCGCTGTCCAGATCCAGCCGCCCGGCCGCATAGACTCCGGGGATCGTCACGAAGTCGGCCAGGGTCGGCCGGCCCTCCGGATCGGTAAAACAGGGCAGCACCCCATAGGGCTTATTGAAGGCGATCGTGCGAGGGCCGGGCGTCACCGGCGCTCTTGCCGGAATGGCCCGGCGCGGCGACCCTGTTGGCGCTTCAGACATCGGCTCGCGGTTTTTGAAGACCCGAACCTTCTCCGACTCATGAACGGTCACGCCGATTTGTGCAACAGCGGCTGGCCGAGCGGCAGCAAGGCCCGGCCGGTAAATGCCCCGCTCAAACTCGCGACCGCATAATAGAAGGCCCCCAGCCCGACCAGAATGTGCAAGATGCCCGGCAGGGTTTCGGAAATGACATCCAGCCGAGCAAACGACGTGGCGGTGAAGGAGAGGGTAATCACGACGTGGAGCAGGCTGAGAGCGGCATTGCGATACGCCGTCAGATACACCATCACGGCGGAAAAGACGGCGTACACCATATTGATCGGCGCAAACAAGACCATGTGAAAGTTGAACGAGGCGCCGGCGCTCACCAGCTTCGCCGTCGACACGGTGAGCCAGAAGAATCCATACATCGTCAGCGCGGTCCCGCCCAATTGTTCGTGGTACCGGATATCGGTGATCCCGGCCAAAATCTGCACGACGCCTCCAAAAACCAGCGCGATGACGAGGACGCCCACACTGTCCGACTCGGGAATACCGCCCAATTGTGCGACACCGAGGGTCAACGCCCCGACCGCCAGTCCGAACAGGCCGATCGCCAGGACATCAATCCGCTGCAGCTCCTGCATAGCTCCAGGCATAAGACTCCTCCCTGTGAAGATGGCTCCTCACGCGTACATCTCGTCTCTGAGGACATGAGACGGCGAGCCGAGAGTCTAGCGAATGGGTGCTAGGGAGTCTAGCAACTTGTGGGGCCAGGCCGATGGGTAAGCATGGTGGCGCCTCGCCTCCATGAAGGGAAGCGAGGCGTTGCCACAGGGCTTGTTGCAGGCATACCGACGAGGACAGGGCGCACGGATCAGGAGCCGGGCTTGAACCCGTCGGTCACGCAATAGGTCGGCATCCGCTCGCCTCCGTGCTTCTCGGACTTGTGGGTCCAGCGGCGCAGAACGCCCTGCCGGTCGAAGGTGAGCACGTACTCGTCGCACCAGGAGCCGAACGACGACCAACTGTTTTGGCTGCCCGCCTCGGCATGCCGCACTTCGTAGACCCAGACGGGGCCCCCCTCCGGCGTGTGGGCCTTCAGACGCGGCGCGCCAAGTTCCTGTTGAACTTCGGCTTGCGTCGCCCGCCCCTGAGCCGATTCCAGGTACAGCGTTTCCTTCGCGACGAACAGCGCGCATCCCGCCCCCAACAGGACCAGACCGGCGAGCCCAATGTGCAGCCTGTGCGTCATCGGTCTTACCACGTGGACGGATATCCTCCGGGCACGCAATATTGGGGCATCCGTTCGCCGCCGTGAAACTCCGATTTATGCGTCCAGCGTCGCAGCACATTCTGCCGGTCGAAGGTCAGGACGTACTCGTCGCACCACATGCCGGTCCAGGACCAGCGGCTGCCCGGATCATCCACCCGCACCTGGTAGACCAGCACCGGATCGCCGGCTTGATCGGCGATCGTCGCTTTCGGCGCCCCGAGCCGCTGCTTCACCTCGGGCAGCGTGGCCCGATCCTGCGCCGACCGGAGGTAGAGGGTTTCCTGGGGAACGAACAGCATGCATCCGGTCGAGAGCCCCACCAGCGCCAGCGCCATGAGCATCGCTTTCATGATGCACCTCCCTGCAGGCTGGTTTACGCCGCCACGTTCGATCGACTCGCGGCGGAGCGGTCGCTTGCCGCCGGTGATGCTCACAGGAGGGGTCATCGGCGGGCAGCTCCATTCTACTCCCTATTTTCTCTGAGAAAAGCCCCTTGTCTTTGTTTATACTACCTGTAGGTTTCACTCCTGCGCATGGCGCCGGATATCATCAGCGAGGACATCCATGACTTGTTGCACCAGAAGGGCAGCCACCCGCTCTCTGATCGCCTGGCCCCTGTTGACCGTCGTCCTGTTGATGCCGATGGGCGCGCCGCTCCATGCCCAATCGTCCGAGGACCATCTCAGACAGGCCGTCGAGCGGGCCAAACGAGCGACCGTCGGGATTTTGAGCGCCACGCCGGACGCGCGCCAATCGGGCTACGACACTCAGCTGTCGTTCCGCGGCACCGGCGTCCACCTCCGGAACGGGTACATCCTCACCGCGCGCCATGCGGTGGAGCGCCAGAGCGGAAGCAATGCCACCATCCCCGACACCATCTTGATTCTCACGCAACGGCTTGAGGAATTGCCCGCCAAACTCGTGGGCGACAATGCCTACCTGGACATCGTCCTGTACAAATTGCCCTATATGGTCGATTCGCTCAAAAGCGCGGACCTGTCGTTCGGGGTCCTGGACGCCACGACCGGCCAGCAGGTGTTCACCGTCGGCTATCCCCTGGGCTGGGGCCCCACGATCGCCTACGGCCGGGTCGGCAACCCCAACACGTTCCTGCAGACCGTGGACACCAGACTCATCCAATCCGACGTCCCCGTCTGCAGCGGCAACTCGGGGGGCGGACTCTTCAATGCCGAGGGTGAACTGGTCGGCATCATGCACGCGATTATCAAGACCGACGAAGCGCAAGGCGGCCATGGGTGCAGCCGGCTGGCCTTTGCCGTCCCCGGCGGACTGGCCAAGAAGATCGTCACGGCATTGCTGGAAAACACACAGCCGGGGTTTTCTCGGCTGGGCCTCCAGATGAAAGTCGTCAAGATCGACAACCGGTGGCGCGTCGCCGTCGGAGGCGTGGCCGAACCGGCCTCGTTGGGCGGCGTGCAAAAGGGCGATCTGATGTTGGCCATCAACGACATCGAAATCACCGACGCGGCGCAACTGAAGAACTACCTGATGGAGCGGACGGTGCCGGGGCAGAAGATCACGCTGCGCGTCCTCCGCGGGGACAAGGAACTGGCGTTCACCATTACGCTCGGCGGGATGTAGCGGGCATGCCTCTCCCGACGCACAAGGGGCCGGCAGTGGGACGCAGCCTGCTCACAAGCCTGGTGGGAATGATGGGATTGCTGTTGCTGGCCGGTACGGCCGAGGCGGGAAGCAGCCGGATCGCCTTGAGCGTCACGGGCGAGGCCTGCGCTCGTCAGCAGGCGGCGATCGAGACCGCCCTCAAGCAGTTGCCGGGGGTGCGAGCCGTGGATGTCCGCAGCGTCCCCGGCCACATCCTGGTCGACGTCGCTGAGGACCGCGTCACGGCCGATCAAGCGGCCTCAACCGTGAACGGACTCACGGCTCAAGACGGCTCCTGCGCGGCCCAGGAAATGAAATCCTGCATCACCGCCGAGATGCCTAAATAGGCGCGACGTCTTCGTCCGTCGGACGCTTGCGGGAGATTTGCGAGCACAGAATCAGGATGTCCGCCAGCTCCCGAGTGTGGGAAATCATCGGCGAGTGGTCTGATTCCAGCGTGAAGACGGCCTGAAACGAGAACGGTTTCCGCATCTGCCGCTGGCGGGCAGGGAAATGCTCCGGTCGCGCTCACATTCGATGAAAAACTTGGTGAGCCCTCCGAAAGCGCCTTCGTCATAGGTCACGGGCTCCGCAACGGGACGGAGCGGATCGGGACGGAGCTTGGCCTGCACCCATTTCACCGTCCCGGAATCGCAGTCGCCATACAGCACCTCCGCCATCCCCTGCGACGAGATCTTCCGACTCAGGCCGTCCTTGGATGAGGTCACGAAGAGATCGGCCCGCGCATCCGCATCGCCGCGCGACAGGTCCTTCGAGGACTGCCCGCTCTTGGGCACATAGGCGGTGAGGTACACCAGACATTGCATGCGCGCGGGCAAGGCCGCCGCGACCGGCGTGATGACCATCCCCGCAAGACTGTGCCCCACCAGAATCACCGGGTCCTGGCAGGAGATGATGACCTGCTCGATGGCGTCGATGTAGGTCCTGAGGGTAATCTCGCCGAACGGCCGCTGATCCGTCTCATGACCCGGCAAGTCCGGGGCGATGACGGTATGGCCCTGGGCCTTGAGCAGCGGGGCCACCCGATCCCAGGCCCACCCACCGTGCCAGGCGCTATGGACAAGGACAAAAGTGCTCATAGAAAACGGCCCATTCGCGTCAGGAACGTCGGCATGGCATCCCAAATATAATCAATGACCCGCAGAGTATAGACCCGCGCTTCCTCCTGCCGGCGCTCCCAATCCGGGACCGCTTCCCCCACATCGAGCACCGGCTCTTCCTTTTCATAGCACACTTGGTTGAACAGCGGCGCTTCCCGGCCAAAGTTCCGGCGGATGAAGTCCCGATGATCGCATCCCATGGCCACGACCAGGCCGACGCCGGCGAGCAACTCGCCCGTCAGCTTCCGTTGCACGTGGCCGGAAGAATCGGACCCCTTCTCCCGCATACGGGCAGCGACCAACGGATGCACAGGCTGGGGCCTGGCTTCGATGCCGGCCGAGCCGACCAGGCAACCGCCCCCCGATTCCAGCCTGGCTCGCAAGGCCTGCTCGGCAACCAGGCTCCGAAACACATTCCCCGTACAGACAAAGAGAATGGACGACACGTGGTTCCGCATGCGCAACCGATGGTATCACAGCCGCGCGCTTTACCAAATCCCCCCGGCCGTTTCGTTGCGTTGTCTTTTCTTTGATTGTCCGCTTGCCGGGCGGTACAATGACGCCACCCGATGAATACCGCCGCAGAACAGACGCCTCGCCTCGCGAAACAAGCGAGTAAGCTTTCCCCCGAAGCGGAAAAACTGCAGACCCGCCTCTGCCGCTTGGTCGGCGAAGCCATTGCCGACTATCGGATGATCGAAGCAGGCGACAAGATCATGGTTTGCCTGTCCGGCGGGAAGGACAGTTACGGCCTTCTGGACATTCTGCGCGTCCTGCAGCGCCGCGCCCCGATCCGTTTCGACCTCGTCGCCGTCAACCTGGATCAGAAGCAACCGGGCTTTCCCGCCCATGTGCTGCCGGACTACCTGACCGGCCTCGTCGTGCCGTTTCACATCGAGGAGCGGGACACCTATTCCATCGTCAAACGGATGATTCCCGAAGGACAGACGACCTGCTCCCTCTGTTCGCGGCTGCGGCGGGGCATTCTCTACCGCGTCGCCTCGGAACTGGGCGCGACCAAGATCGCGCTGGGACACCACCGGGACGATATTCTCGAGACCCTCTTCCTGAACATGGCCTACGGCGGCAAGTTGAAAGGCATGGCCCCCATCTTCCGGGCCAAGGAACGGGGGCATGTCGTCATCCGGCCGCTGGCCTATGTCCCGGAAACGGATCTGGCCCGCTACGCCGAGCTGATGGCCTTTCCGATCATCCCCTGCGACCTCTGCGGCTCACAGGACACCCTGAAGCGCAAAGAAATGAAAGCGTTGCTGCGGGATTGGGAGCGGCGATCTCCGGGAAGCCTCGACAACATCTTCACCGCCATGGCCAACGTCGTGCCCTCGCGTCTCATGGATCGGCGGCTTCACGACTTCTCTGCCGGGCCTGACGCCGACCAGGAAGCGGGAACCGTGGCGGCAGACGCGGAAGAGGACGATCTCCCCGCCTAGCAGATTCCCGAACCGGCCGTTCCCCTACCCGGCCAGCATCGCCTTCAGAATCAGAACGATCCCGGACACGAACAGGAAGCAGGCGAAGATCGCCCGGTATTGGCCCGTGCCGATCTTGGCATAAACCAGTTTGTCCGTCGCCAGATACGTTCCCGCCCCGGCCAGCACATAGAAGGCCGCCTCCGAGAACCGGACCGGAAAACGCTCCAGGGTGACGAGCAGGGTCAGCAACTGAAAGAAGGCGAAGGTGCCGTAGGCCACAGCCGTCGTCACCCGCTGCACATCCTTCTCATAGTGCTTGCTATGGACGATCGCCGTCAGGAGGGAGCCGCCCAGGTTAGTCAAGCCGTGGACGATCCCCATGACGACAAAATAGGCGCGCTCGTACCGGACCAGGGATTCGATCCACTGTTCCACCCGTGCGAACACGTCTTTCAACGCCACCAGAACCAGGAACAGGCCCACGATGGGTCCGATGTTGATGGTCATACGGGTGACCAGCACCAGACACACGACGATACAAGGGACCGAGAGGGTCAGAATTTTGGCATAGAACGACCGATCGATATGGGCATGGTGCTGGCTGACCTGCAACAGATTGATGGCCCAGGAAATGGGCAGCAGGACGGTCAACGCGGTGACGAAGGGATAGCCCAAGACCAACAGGATGGGCGTGCCGAACAGGAGGACGCCGACCCCGAACAAGGATTGAATCGTGGCCGTGACGACGACCGCTGCAAGGATGTCCGGATGGATGGGCATGGCCTCCGAATCACCGGTCCACGACGCTCTGGCGATTCGGCATAGACCCGCCAGGTCCATAAAGCGGGCGCAGTCTAGCATGGACCGCCCCCCGGAAAAGCAACCTCCGCGTTCGATCCATTTAGTGGGTTCAAACTTGGCGCGATTCGTGGTATCTTCACCCTCGTTTCGACCGGCCAGCCAACCGAGGAGATGACGGCGCCATGTTGCTACAAGGGAAAACCGGCCTGATCGTCGGGGTCGCCAACAAGCACAGCATCGCCTGGGCCATCGCCGAAGCGGCGGCTCGCGAAGGAGCGAGGCTCGCGTTCAACTACCAAGGGGAGCGGCTGAAGGACAACGTCGAAGAACTCGCCAAGACGCTGCCCGGCGCCAGCGCCTTCGCCTGCGACGCCAGCCAGGACGACCAGATCGCCGCTTTGATGAAGCACGTGGAGGGGACACTCGGGCGGCTCGACTTTCTCGTCCATTCCATCGCCTTCGCCCCGCGCGAGGAACTGACCGGCGAGTTCCTCAACACCTCGCGCCAGGGGTTCGCCACCGCGCTGGACGTCAGCGCCTATTCCCTGGTCGCCTTGAGCCGGGCCGCCTTGCCGCTGATGCGGGAGGGCGGCTCCATCGTCACCCTGACCTACCTCGGCAGCGAACGGGTGGTGCCGCACTACAACGTCATGGGCGTGGCCAAAGCGGCGCTGGAGGCAACGGTCCGGTACCTGGCGAACGACCTCGGCCCGCGCGGCGTCCGCGTCAACGCGATCTCCGCCGGCCCCATCAAGACCCTGGCGGCGCGCGGCGTCTCCGGCATCAGCAAGATGGTGGATCATCACCGCGAGGTGGCCCCGCTGCGCCATGCCACGGAGCAGGGCGAAGTCGGCGACTCGGCGCTCTTCCTGATCAGCTCGCTGGGACGGGGGATTACGGGAGAAGTGATCTACGTGGACGGCGGGTACCACATCCTCGGCTCGCTCGCCCCGCTGGGCTAGAATCCCCACGGCCGGGCGATCGCGGCGGCCCCGACGGCCGTCCTTCCTCACTCCAGCAAATCAAGCTTGATCGACAGCTCGCGGAGTTGTTCCGGAGAGACGGGGGCCGGCGCCTCGGTCATGGGGCACTGGGCCTTCTGAGTCTTGGGAAAGGCGATCACGTCGCGGATCGAGTCGGCCCCGCCCAGGAGCATGATCAGGCGGTCGAGACCAAAGGCGATGCCCCCATGCGGCGGCGCGCCGTAATCCAGGGCATCCAGCAGGAAGCCGAACTTGGCCGCCGCCTCCTGCTTGTTGATGCCAAGCAGGTTCAGAATCTTGAGCTGCACCTCGCTCCGATGGTTGCGGATGCTGCCGCCACCGATCTCGTTGCCGTTCAGCACCATGTCGTAGGCCTTGGCCCTGGCCTTGAGCGGCTCCCCATCCAGCAGGACTAGGTCCTCGTCCATCGGCGCGGCGAAGGGGTTGTGCATGAAGATGTAGCGCTTGGCCTGCTCGTCGTAGTCGAGCAACGGGAACTCCACCACCCAAAGCGGCTTCCAGGACTTCTTGTCGATCAGATTCAACTCCTCGCCGAGCAGCAGGCGAATGCGCCCCAGCACGTCGTGGACGACGGCCGGCTTGTCGGCCCCGAACAAGACGAGATCGCCGGGTCGAGCCTCCGGCAAGGCGGCGGCGAAGGCACGGGCATCGAGAAATTTGGCGATGACCGAGTCGAGTTGGCCGTCCGACGTGATTTTCAGCCAGGCCAATCCCTTGGCCCCAAAACTTCTCGCGGTATCGCCCAAGGCATCGATGCGACTCCTCGCCATGCTCCCGCCGCCCTTGACGATCAGAGCCTTGACGATTTTGCCCTTGGTTGCCGCTTCGCGGAACACTTTGAACTCACTCGTGGCGGCAAAGGCGGTGACGTCATAGAGCGGCATCTCAAACCGCAAATCCGGCTTGTCGGACCCGTAGCGCCCCATCGCCTCCGCGTAGGTCATGCGCGGGAAAGGGTTCGGCAGCTCGACGCCCGCCGTCTTCCTGAAGACGCGGCGGATCATCTCCTCCATCAGCGACATGACCAGGTCGCGGTCGACGAAGGACAGCTCAAGGTCGATCTGGGTGAACTCCGGCTGGCGGTCGTTGCGGAGGTCCTCGTCGCGGAAGCAACGCGCGACCTGGTAGTAGCGGTCCACCCCGCTGACCATGAGGATCTGTTTGAACAGCTGAGGCGACTGCGGCAGCGCAAAGAAGCTGCCCGGATTGACGCGACTCGGCACCAGGTAGTCGCGGGCTCCCTCCGGCGTGCTCTTGGTGAGCATGGGCGTTTCGATCTCGAGGAACCCCTGCTCGTTGAGGAAGGCATGGACCTCCTGGGTCAAGTCATGACGCAACTTGAGGAGGCGCTGCATCTTCGGCCGGCGCAGGTCCAGGTAGCGGTACTTCAGGCGCAGGGCCTCTGTGACTTCCGCCTCGTCCTCGATCAGGAAGGGCGGCGTCTTCGCCTCGTTGAGGATGTCGACCTGCTGTACCAACACTTCGATCTCGCCGGTGGCCAGGTGGGGATTGGCGGAGCCTTCCGGCCGCAGCGAGACCTGGCCCGTCACCGCGACGACGAATTCGCTGCGCAACACATGGGCGGCCTTGTGGGCGGCGGCGCTGACTTCGGGGTTGAAGACGATCTGGGTGATGCCCAGACGGTCCCGCAAGTCGATGAAGATGACGTTGCCGTGGTCCCGCCGGCCCTGGACCCAGCCGTTAAGGGTCACGGTTTGGCCCACGTGGGCCTTGGTCAGCTCCCCGCAACGATGCGTGCGCAGCATCATGCCTTGCGTCCCTTCTTGGCCTTGGCCCACCCCTGCGCCCCGGCCCGTCGCCTGCGGGTCTTGGCCGCCGTCGAACCGGGCTCCACGCCCGTCGCGACGTCCTTGATGCGTTCGGTGACCACCGATCGCAAGGCGTTGGCTTCCCGGTCCGTCAAGTACCGGAACTGGCCCGGAGACAGGCTTCCGAGCGAGAGGGGCCCGAAGCGCACACGGGTCAACTTGATCACCGGGTGCCTGACGTAGTCCAGCATGCGCTTGACCTGATGGTTCCGCCCTTCATGAATCGTGACTTCCAGCCAGGAGTTCTCTTCCGCCTTCCGGATCTTTTTCACGACGGCCGGCTTGGTCAGACCATCCTCCAGTTCCACGCCCCGCTCCAGCTCCGCGATCTGCTTCTCGTCCAGCACGCCTCTGACCTTGATGAGATAGGTTTTGGGCACATGGTAGCGCGGATGGAGCAGGGTCTGGGCCAGGGCGCCCTGATTGGTCAGCAGCATCAAGCCCTCGCTGTCATAGTCCAGACGGCCCACGGGAAAGACGCGGGCGCTCACCCCGCCGAGCAGGTCCGTGATCGTCGGCCGTCCCTCCGGATCGCTCAAGGACGAGACATAGCCCTTGGGCTTGTTGAGCATGATGAAGACCTGCGGCGGAGCCGGCTTGAGATGCCGGCCATCCACTTTCACATGATCCTTGTCAACGTTGATCTTCATGCCCTGTTCCCGCACCACCTGGCCGTTCACCGTCACCCGCCCCTCGGCGATCAGCATTTCCGCCTTGCGGCGCGAAGCAAGCCCCGAATCGGCAATGGCTTTCTGCAGTCTGACTTCCATGGTCGTCAACCGTTCAGCGTCCTTCCGCTATTCCCACTCTATGGTGGACGGCGGCTTCGAGCTGATGTCATACACCACTCGATTCACGCCTTTCACTTCGTTGATGATCCGGTTCGACATCCGGCCCAACAACTCCGGCGGAATCCTGGCCCAATCGGCGGTCATGCCGTCAAGGCTCGTCACGGCGCGAATGGCGATGACGTGTTCGTACGTTCGCTGGTCCCCCATGACGCCGACCGTGCGGATCGGCAGGAGCACGGCGAAGGCCTGCCAGATGTCCTTGTAGAGCCCGGCCGCCCGAATCTCCTGATCGACGATCGCTTCCGCGGCCCGCAAGATCGTCAGGCGCTCTTGCGTCACCGACCCGAGCACGCGGATGGCCAGTCCCGGGCCGGGAAACGGCTGCCGCCAGATAATCTCGTCCGGTAGGCCCAGCTCCTTCCCCAACACCCGCACCTCGTCCTTGAACAGCTCCCGCAAGGGCTCGATCAGGCGCAATTTCATCCTGGTCGGCAGCCCGCCGACGTTATGATGGGTCTTGATCGTCGCCGACGGCCCCTTGAAGCTCTCGCTTTCGATCACGTCCGGGTAGAGCGTGCCTTGCACCAGGAACTTGGCGTCCCCCAACTTCATCTTGGCTTCGGCCTCGAATTGCTTGATGAACAGCTTCCCGATGATCTTCCGCTTCCGCTCAGGATCGATCACGCCCTTGAGCGCGGCGAGAAACGACTGCGACGCGTCGAGCAGGCGCAAGTTCAAATGGAGCTGTCGGCCGAACGTCTGTTTGACTTGTTCTTTCTCCCCGCTCCGAAGCAGCCCGTTGTCGACGAAGATACAGGTGAGTTGATCGCCGATCGCCCGATGCGTCAAGGCGGACGCCACCGACGAGTCCACCCCGCCGCTCAGGGCGCAGATCACATGGTTCTTGCCGACCTGCTCGCGGATCTGTCCGACCGCGGTCTCCACGTAGGAACTCATGGTCCAGGTAGGCCGGCAGCCGCAGATGTCGTAGACGAAATTCCGCAGGATCTTGGTGCCGTTCGGCGTATGCGCGACTTCCGGATGGAACTGGAGACAGTAGATGCGCCGTGACCCGCCCACGGATTTCATGGCGGCCACCGGGGAATTGCCCGTGTGGGCGATGGCCCGGAACCCTTTCGGCATCCGCTCGATCCGGTCGCCGTGGGACATCCAGACCGGACAGGAGGCCTCTTTCGTCACCCCTTTGAAGAGGTCCGAGGCGTCGTCCAGGATCAGGTCGGCCCGGCCATACTCCCGCTGGGACGCCTTGGCGACCTCGCCGCCCAGCAGATCCGTCACCAACTGCATCCCGTAGCAAATGCCCAGGACCGGAATGCCCTCGTCCAACAATTGCGCCTGGATTTTCGGCGCCTTCTTGTCATAGACGCTGGCCGGCCCTCCGGACAACACCAACCCCTTGGGGCGATGGGCCAGGATCGTGGTCAGCGAGGTCGTGCAGGGCAGGATCTGGGAGTAGACCTGGGCTTCGCGGATACGGCGGGCGATCAGCTGGGTGTACTGAGAGCCGAAATCAAGGATGAGGATTCTGTCGTGCCACAGTTCCATCTTCAACGTCCGAAAGTCTGAAAGTCGTCAAGTCTGCACGTCGGTGACGGTCCCGACCGGGGGACTTCGGACTCTCGACGTTTAAGACTCACTCCAATCGGTCCGGTAGTTGGGCGCCTCCTTGGTGATGATCACGTCGTGGACGTGACCTTCCCGGAGGCCGGCCAGGGTTTGCCGGATAAAGGTGGCGTTCCGCTGCAGGTCTGGGATGGTCCGGCAGCCGCAATAGCCCATGCCGGACTTGACTCCGCCGACCAGCTGATAGACGACGCCCGACAGGGTGCCTTTGTACGGGACCCGGCCTTCAATCCCCTCCGGCACCAGCTTGGAAGCCGGGCGATCGCCCTGGAAATAGCGGTCTCGCCCGCCCTTCTCCATGGCGCCGAGCGACCCCATGCCGCGGTAAACCTTGTACGTCCGCCCCTGGAACAGGACGGTTTCCCCGGGGGACTCTTCGGTGCCGGCCAGGATGCCGCCGATCATGACTGCGGAAGCCCCGGCGGCCAGCGCTTTGGTGATATCGCCCGAGTACTTGATGCCGCCGTCGGCGATCACCGGAACGCCCGTCCCGGCCAGCGCCGCCACGCAATCCGCCACCGCCGTGAGTTGGGGCATCCCGGCGCCGGACACCATCCGGGTCGTGCAGATGGACCCGGGTCCGACTCCGACCTTGACCGCGTCGGCCCCGGCTTTCACCAGGTCCTTGGCCGCCGCCGCCGTCGCGATGTTGCCTGCCGCCACCTCCAACGAGGGATACTTGCGCTTCACGGCTTTGACCGTGTCCAGCACGCTCTGCGCATGGCCATGGGCCGTGTCCACGACCACCATGTCCACCCCGGCCTTGATCAGAACCGGCACGCGCTGCTCCGCATCGGCCCCGACGCCGACGGCCGCCGCCACCCGCAGCCGTCCGTGCTCGTCCTTGCAGGCATGGGGATACTTGATGCGCTTTTCGATGTCCTTGATCGTGATCAGGCCCTTGAGCTCGCCGCGCTTGTTGACCACGGGGAGCTTCTCGATCCGGTATTCGTGAAGAATTTCCCGCGCCTTCTCCAAGCTGGTCCCCTCGGGAGCCGTGACCAACTTGTCCTTCGTCATCACCTGCGACACCTTCAGATCCATCCGGCTCTCGAACCGCAAGTCCCGGTTCGTCAGAATGCCGACCAGCTTGCCCTGCTTGGTCACCGGAATGCCGGAGATCCGGTACTTCGCCATGATCTGATGCGCGTCGCGGATGGTCTGGTCCGGCGCGATCGTGATCGGGTCGATGATCATCCCGCTTTCGGATTTCTTGACCTTGTCCACTTCGGCCGCCTGATCGGCCGACGGGAGAACGCGGTGGAGGACGCCGATACCGCCTTCCTGGGCCAGCGCAATGGCCAGCCGCGCTTCGGTCACCGTGTCCATGGCCGCGCTGACGATGGGAATGTTGATCGTGATGCGGCGGGAGACGCGCGTCTGGGTGTTCACCTCGGTGGGCAGCACTTCCGACTTGCCTGGGACCAGCACGACATCGTCGTAAGTCAAGCCGATACGGACGTCTTTATCCAACATAGATGGCTCGTGCGGACGCGGGGTTTGCCTGTGGCATGGGGCCCGACGTGAAGTTGGCGGAATCTATCACAGCCCCTCCTCGAGATTCAAGAAGCGCGCCGACGATCTCCGTCCCCGGCGCGCCGCCGGTCGCCGCGTCAGACGCAGGGTTACCGATTCTGCGTCGGAGCGGCATTGTCGGTGATTTCCGCAGCCGCCTCCGCTTCTTCCTGCAAGCGTTCGCCGCCCTCGTCGGCCGGCATGAACTGCTGCACGCGGGTGTTCCCGCTGTCCACCACGAACACGCTGCCCTTGGCATCCACCGCGATCCCGTAGGGGAAGTTGAATTGCCCGTTGGCGTTCCCGAAGCCGCCCCACTGGGTGATAAAATTCCCTTCGCGGTCGAACTTCTGCACGCGCTGGTTTCCGGTGTCGGAGATGTACACGTCTCCGTTGCCGTCCACCGCAATGCCCCAGGGCGACCGGAGTTGCCCGGCTTCCTGCGCCTGCGGACTGCTGGCATGGCCAGGGCCCAGCCCGCCGCCCCACTTGGCGATCAACTGCGGCAGCACGTTGGTGCTGGTGTCGAACTTTTGGATCCGATGGTTGCCCATGTCCACCACGTACACGGCCCCGTCGGACTGGTCCACGGCAATGCCGCGGGCGAAGTAAAACTGCCCGTCGTTGGTGCCGAAACTGCCCCAGGACATGATGAACTCGCCGCTCATGTCGAATTTCTGCACCCGGAAGTTGGCGCTGTCCACGACGTAGATGTACCCGCGGACGCGATCCACGGCGATCCCCCAGGGCGAACTGAACTGTCCTTCCCCGTTCCCGCGCGACCCGAACTTCATCAGATAGCCGCCCAACTTCCCGTCGAACTTCTGCACGCGGTGGTTGTTCGTATCCACCACCCACACATCCCCTTTGGCATCGGTGGCAATGCCGGTCGGGTTGTGAAAGGCGCCGCTGGAGGAGCCGAAATTGCCCCAGAGGATGATGAAGTTCCCGTTGTTGTCGAACTTCTGCACCCGGTTGTTGCCGTTGTCCACGACGAACAGCGAACCCTGCTGGTCGATCGCCAGTCCGTAGATCGGGGCGCTGAATTCCCCGCCGTGCAACAGCGAGGCGCCGCGACCGGGCCTTCCCCAGCAGGAGACGCAGAGGTAGCCGGACGTGTTGACCAGGATGGAGGAACTCGCCGGAACCGAGACGTTGTTGCCCGCGTCCTTGAACCAGACGTAGAGCGTCTTGTTCCCGTCCCCCGTCGACAGGGTGCAGGGGATCGTGGCGCCGAACTTATGGGCCTGGGCCACCTCCACCCAGCCGGGCATGGAAGCGGTCGGCGCCATGGGGCTCTCGGAGACGTAGTAGGCGGTTACACCGGTATCCACGTCGATGGCCGATACGGTCAGCACCACGTCCGGCGAACTGGTCATGAACGCCCCATGGTTGATCACCACGTTGGGGTTCTGCGGCGCGGTCATGTCGATGAGCACCGGAATGGCCGTGATCTCCTCCGAGAGGGCGCTTTCCTGCCCATCCCCGTAGACCGCCGCCAGGGCGAAGTAATAGGGCATGTCGTTGGTCAGGCCGCTGTGGGTATAGGGGCTCGTCACCCCCTCCACCCTCGTGCCGGTCTGCTTCGTCACGCCCGGCGCGGTGTGGAAGTAGAGATTGTAGGACTGGGCGCCTGGCATCTCGAGCCAGCTCACGACCACTTCCGTATCGCCCGGCTTGACGACCACGCTCCGCGGCACAGGCTGCTCGGTGGCCTCCTTCGGCTGGGTGGCCTGCTGAGTCCGGTTGATCTCCTCCTCGGTCGGGACATACTTCAGGACCCGGTTGTTGCCGCTGTCGACAACGTAGACGTTCCCCTCCTTGTCCACCGCGATGCCGGACGGGAAGTTCAATTGGCCCTCGGTAATGCCCCGATTGCCCCAGGCGCAGATGAACGTGCCGTTCCCGTCGAACTTCTGGATGCGGTGATTGCCCTGATCCGCGACATAGACGTTGCCCAGCGCATCACAGGCCACGCCCCACGGCGCCTTGAACTGGCCGGGTCCCGCGCCGTCCTTCCCCCATTTGGCCAGGAAGCTGCCTCGGGCGTCGAACTTCTGAATGCGGTTGTTGCCCTCGTCCGCAATAAAGATGTTGCCGACGAAATCCACCGCCATGCCGCGCGGGAAAAAGAAGGCCCCGTCGAAACTCCCGTCACGCCCCCATTTCAGGAGCGGGGTGCCGTCCGGCTGGAATTTTTGAATGCGGGCGTTGCTCGTATCGGAGACATAGAGGTTGCCATCCTTGTCCGTCGCCACCCCCCAGGGCACGTCGAACTTGCCCATCCCCGCGCCGCGCCAGGCAAACCCGAACTTGCCCCAAGCCTGCATCACGTTGCCTTCGGAGTCGAACTTTTGGACCCGATTGTTCCCGCTATCGGCGATATAAATATCGCCTTCCAGCCCCGCGGCCAGGCCGCGCGGGTAATAGAACAGCCCTTCTTGATTGCTGGCTTCTCCGCCCCAGCGCGCCAGGAATTTTCCGTCCTTGTCGAATTTCTGGACCGAGTGGTTATCCGTGTCGGCCACGTAGATATTCCCGTCCTTGTCCAACGCGAGGCCGGTCGGGGAACTGAACTCCCCGTCGTCCATTCCCTCCTGCCCGATCTTCATCGCCAGCAAATAGGGAGCCGGGATCGCCATGGCTTCGGCGGATTCCGGGCTTTCGCCCTTCGGCGTCACGACCGTCACGACATAATGGTAGCACGTGCCGTTGGCCAGGTCGTCGTGGACATAGGGAGAGGAGGGGCCTTCGATGAGGTTGCCCTTTTCCTTGGTCACGCCGATCACCGGATTGAAGTCGGCCACGCTGGCAATCGGCCTGGTCAATTCCGAGAACTTGATCTGGACGCCTTTGGAGGTGAGGAAGTACAGGTTGTAATACATGGCTTCCGTCACCGGCTCCCATGTAAGCGTGACCCGTCCGTTACCGGGCTTAGCCGTGAGCCCGGTGGGCGCGGGAGGCAGGTCTTCTTGTTCGGTGGCTTCGCCTGCGCCCCATTCGCCGGCACTGCCTTCGACCATCAGGTTGCGCCGAACGGAGGAGCTCCTGTCCCATCGAAATTCCTGCAACAACCACTCTTTCATTGTGTCCCTCGTGGTGACCGAACCATGGAAAGAAGTCCGCGTGCTTTCAACGACTTAGAAGAGGCAACCTTAACAGAGCGAACAGAATCAAGTCAAGGCGTCCGATTCTTCTACTCTGCTCAGCGGAGCGCGGCACGAGGCGGTTTAGCGAGAGCCCCGGGCACGGCCCCAGAACCCGATTGTCCCGCCTCCTTCGATCCGTTAAGATTCGCTCCATGGCCAAGCCAACCGTGTACGTTCCCAGACTCCTCGTCGCGCCGGTCATGGCTGCGATCCGAGAACGTTTTCACCTCCCTCTCGAACCGGATATTTCTCCGCCTTCTCGGGAAACTCTTGCCCAAGGGCTCCGGAACGCGCAGGCCATCATCACCACGCTGACCGAGCACATTGACGAAACTCTTTTGCGCGAGGCCCCGCGCTTGCAGGTGATCGCCAACCATGCGGTCGGGCACAACAACATCGACCTCCAGGCGGCCAAGGCCCGCGGTGTGATCGTGACCAACACGCCGGATGTCCTGACCGACGCGACGGCAGACCTGACCTGGGCGCTCCTGCTGGCCGCCGCCCGCCGCGTGACGGAGGGACACCGGCTCGTCCAGACCGGAGCCTGGACCGGCTGGGAACCGACCCAATTACTGGGCGCGGAGGTCTCAGGGCGGACATTGGGGCTCATCGGGATGGGCCGGATCGGACAAGCCGTGGCTCGCCGCGCGGCGGGATTCGAAATGACGGTCCTCTATACAAGCCACAAGTCCGTGCCCTCACCCGACCCCGTGAAACCGTGGCAGCAGGTCACGCTTGAGACGCTGTTACGGCAAGCCGATTTCATCAGCCTCCATGTCCCACTGACCACCGACACCCGCCATCTGATCGGAGAGCAGGCCTTTTCATTGATGCGTCCCACCGCCATCCTGCTCAATACGTCGCGTGGGCCGGTGGTCGACGAGGCCGCGCTCGTGGCGGCGCTCAAAGCAGCCCGTCTGGCGGGAGCCGGGCTGGACGTCTATGAGGACGAGCCGCGGGTCCACCCGGGCCTCCTGGCTCTCCCGCAAGTGGTCACCCTGCCCCACCTGGGATCGGCGACCCTGGGCACGAGGGTCCGCATGGGCCTGCTGTGCGTGGAGAACGTCCTGGCGGTGCTGGGAGGACGGCCGGCGCCCAACCGGGTCATATAAAGAGTTGCGACGCCTGCGGCACGCAAACAAAAGGGCCCGCGGCTCGGAGCCGCGGGCCCTTCCATTAACCCGCCTGACTTGACCGATCGGACCCGCTCCCTGGCTGGTCCTCGATCCGTTACACCATCTTCAACACGTTGGCCGCCTGCGGCCCCTTGGCTCCCTGGACGATATCGAATTCCACGTTCTCGCCTTCTTTCAACGTCTTGAATCCCTCACCTTGCAGCGCCGAGTAATGCACGAAGACATCCTCTCCGCTCTCAAGCCGAATGAATCCGAACCCCTTGCGATCGTTGAACCATTTCACCGTCCCCTTACTTCTCACACGCTCCTCCTTTCCTGTACCGCCCCTCGGGCCTGATGACACCCAGGAGGCTGAACGATCCGGACCGTGAACCCCTTGCCAAACAACGAATAAAAAAAGACCGCAGAAGGCACAAACCTCCTACGGTACTTAGAAGCCAAGCATAGAGTTCATCATCAATCCCGCAAATGGGGCAGCACTTAACATAGGCCCCCCGGCTTGTCAAGCGATTCTTTCCCGCGCAGACGTGCGGCCGCCCCGCGCCGACACCAGCCTCCGCTCGCGACGGCTCGCCCGTGAAATGTTTACAAGCCCTCGAAAATCCGCTATATTGCGGCCTTCAAAGGGGTACTTCCACAGAGGTTGGCTTGCCTAAGCTCCTGGATCGGTACATCTTCGCAGAACTGCTTCCCCCCTTCTGCATCAGCCTCCTGGCCCTTTGCTTTGTGATGCTGACGAAGGAATTGCTCCGCCTCGTCGAGCTCCTGGTCTCGAAAGGCGTCGGGTTTTCGGCCGTCTTCAAGGTCTTTCTCCATCTCCTGCCCTCGTTCCTGGTCCTGACCCTCCCCATCGCGGGCATCATCGCCTCGATTACCGCCTTCAGCCGGTTGTCCTATGACAAGGAGCTGGTCGCAATGCGCGCGGCGGGCCTGAGCCTGGTCCGCCTCTCCGCGCCGGTCCTGTTTTTTTCCTGCCTCGTGTTCGTCTTGACGCTCGTGTTGTCGCAATGGGGACAGCCCTGGACCAGCACCTCGCTCAAAAAGCTGGCCTTGAACCTGCTGCGCGATCAACTCACGCTGGCCCTGGACAAGGGCGTGTTCAACGAACCGGTGCCCAACATGGTGATGTACGTGTCCGACAGCCAGGGAGACACTCATGACCAGAGCATTTTCATCTCCGACGAACGCAACCACGCCGAAGCCAAGATCATCGTCGCGAGCGACTATGCCCTCCTGAACGAGACCGGCAACAATCAAGTGGGCATCCGGCTGCTCAACGGCACCATTCACAGCCGCCCCCACGACTTGGAGCAATACCACCAAGTGTCGTTTTCCTCCTACGACTTGCGGGTCAGCCTGGACCAAAGTCTCTACGCCTCGTCGGAGGAACGGCCCTCCCGCGAGGCGGTGCTGCAAAAACTCAACGACACCAACTGGACCGACACCGGCGCCTTACGCCGCCTGATGGAATACTACAAGGACCTGGCCTTTCCCACCGCCTCCCTCATCTTCGGAATGTTGGGCGTGCCCGTGGGCATCGTGTCCAAACGGTCCGGACGCGTGGGTGGATTTGCGGTCGGCGTCATGATCGTCATCGTCTACTACGTCCTGAACGTGCTCTGCGAGTTCTTCGTGACGACCCTGATCCTGCCCCCCTTTGCGGGGGCCTGGGTGCCCAACGGGGTCTTCCTGGCCCTCGGGCTTGTGCTCTTCCATCGCGTGAATCAACGATAACCGGCGCCGGCACGGCAATGACGATTCTCTTTCGCTACATGGTCTCCGAGTACAGCAAAGTCTTTGCCATGTGTTTCGCCGGCCTGATGACCGTCTACCTCGTGGTGGACTTTTTCGAGAAGGTCCGCAAGTTCATCCGGTATGACGCGGAACTGTTGGCCATCCTCTGGTATTTTCTCTGCCGCACCCCGGGGATTGCTTTTCAAATCGCGCCGCTCGGCGTCCTCATGGCCACCCTCTTGGCGCTGGGCGTGCTGTCGCGCACCCACGAAATCACCGCGATGCGCAGTTGCGGCATCAGCCTGTACCGCATCGCCGCCCCCTTCATCGCCGTCGCCTTCCTGCTCTCGCTCACGCTGCTCAGCCTCAGCGCCTTGATCATGCCGTTCGCGACCGCCAAGGCCGAGTACATCAAGACCGCCTTGATCGAGAAACGAAGCGGCCTCGCCACCTTCAAGGCCGACCGGCCCTGGATCCAGGCGGGCAACCGGACGCTCCTCAACATCGAGGTGGTGGAACCGGACGGCAACACGCTGCGGGGCGTCCACCTCTACCTCCTGGCGCCGGACTTTCGACTGACCGACATGATCGAAGCGAAGACCATCCGCTACGGAGAGCAAGGCTGGGTCCTGACCGACGGCGTGCACCGGACCCTCTCACCGGACGGACGGTTCACCGTCGAGCGGTTTCGCACCAGACCGATCGAGATGTCCCAGACTCCGGAGGATTTCAGCACCTGGGCGAAAGTGGAATCGGACGAAATGACCCTGCCGGCGCTCAGCGCCTACGTCGAACGGCTGCGCCGGGACGGGTACAGCTTCTCGCGGATGCTGACCGATTACCATGGACGCGTGGCCTTTCCCTTCGTCTGCCTGATCATGGCCATCGTGGGAATCGCCTTGAGCCTCAGGCGAAGCGGCGTGCGCGGCAGCGGGATGGCCGTGGGGATCGGCCAGGCGCTCGCCATCGGGTTTCTGTATTGGACCACGCACTCGGTCTCGATCGCCTTGGGGCGCAGCGGCGCCATGGCCCCGCTGCTGGCCGGGTGGATGGCCAACTTGTTGTTTCTCTCCTTCGGCGGGTATCTGCTGCTGAAAGTCCGGCAGTAACGGCCCGGCGGCCTGCCGGCAACCGGACGGCCGGTTGACTGTGCCCAGGCCATAGAGTAAAAGAGCCGCTGTGAGCATTTGCGCGACATGCGGCGTAGGATGCCGATGAAAACCAGGGTTGTCGTGACCGGGCTGGGCGTCGTGTCTCCGATCGGCATCGGGGTCCCCGCCTTTTGGAAAGCGGCGCTGGAAGGGCGATCGGGCATCACCGCGATCCAGCCGTTCGGAGACTTGCCGTTGGACGCCTATCGCTGCCGGGTGGCCGGCCGGGTGACGGGCTTCGAGTCGATGCGGTTTCCCGAGTCCGTCAATCCGGACCGCGTCGACCGGTACGCCCAGTTTGCGCTCGTGGCGACACAGGAAGCCCTGGCCGACTCGGGCCTCCGCATGGACCGGGAGCCGCCGCACCGGGTGGGGGTCATTGTGGGTGCCGGCATGGGCGGCATGGTCATGGGCGAGCGCGAGATCACCCAGTTGTACCAGAGCCTGAAGCCCAACCGGGTGCACCCCAACTTCATTCCGACGATCACCTTGAACTCGGCCTCCGGCATCGTGGCCATGGCGTGCGGAGCCAAAGGCCCCAACCTGACCATCTCGACCGCCTGCTCCTCCAGCGCCCACGCGCTCGGCCAGGCCCTGACCTGCATCCGGTCCGGCCAGGCCGACGTGGTCATCACGGCCGGCGCCGACGCCAGCATCACTCCGCTGGTCTTCGCCGGATTTTGCTCGCTGCGCGTCCTCTCCACCGGCTTCAATGAGGAGCCGGAACGGGCCTCGCGGCCCTTCGACTTGGCGCGCGACGGCTTCGTCATGGGCGAAGGGGCGGGAGCCCTCATTCTGGAGAGCTTGGCCCATGCCAAGAAACGCAAGGCCAGGATCTATGCGGAAGTGGCCGGGTACGCCGCCACCAGCGAGGCCTACCACATGGTCATTCCGCGCGAGGACGGGACGGACGTCGCCGCCACCATGAAATTGGCGTTGGACGACGCCGCCGTGACGCCGGCGCAGGTGGACTACATCAACGCCCATGCCACCTCGACCCCAATCGGGGACGCCGTCGAGGCGAAAGCCATTCGGCGCTTGTTCAAGACGCGGGCGGATCGGATTCTGGTCAACGCCTCCAAATCCTTGATCGGACATACCCTCGGCGCCGCCGGCGTCATGGGCGCCATTGCCTCTTCCTTGGCGTTGGAAACGGGGCAGGTGCATCCGACCGCGAATTACGAGACCCCGGACCCTGCCTGCGCCCTGGCTGGAATCTCACGGGATGCGCAAGAGCGGCCGCTCAAGGTGGCCCTGCTCAATGCGTTCGGATTCGGCAGCAACAACGCCGCACTGGTCTTGAAACGCTTCGCCTGAGCGGCACGAGCCGGCCCCTCTGGCTTCACTCTTTCGCCAAAGGATTCAGCATGGGAGCCTCTTCCGCGATTGCGCCCCGCATTTACCAGGCACTGGCCGACTATTTGAAGCGGGACGTACAGACGATCAAACCCGACCAGGCCTTGCGCGAAGACCTGGGCTTGGACTCCATGGCCACCATCGAGCTCCTGTTCCGGATCGAAGAGGCCTTCGACATCCAGATCCCGGACAGTGACCTGCAGAAGCTCGTCACGGTCGCCGATGTCACCGCCTATGTCGACGGCAGGCTCGCGCCTGCGTCTCCCGCTACGCCCCGCAAGCCGTCCCCCAAACAGGCAGCCGCCAAGCCGGCAAAAAAGAAAAAAAGCTGACCGGAAAGGATGCGTTCCATGGCAATCTCCCCCCTACAGCGGCTTCGTTTGGATGCGATCAGCGAAGCGGTCGGCGGCCGGCTGACCGGCCAGCCGGATCTGCTCATCACCGGCGCCTCCAGCTTGGAGCAGGCAGGCCTGGGCGAGCTGACCTACATGGAGGGAGACAAGCATCTCAAGGCAGCGCTGGCCTCGCAGGCCGCCGCCTTCGTCGTAGTCCGCCATTTTCCGGAGCTGGCCCGTCCCCAGATCGTCGTCCCCAGTCCGAAATACGCCTTTGCCCTCATCCTCCAGCGGTTTTTTGTCGCCCCCTACCAACCCCGCGGCATCGCCGAACAGGTCTGCCGAGGCGAGGACGTCCGGATCGGCTCCGACGCGTCGATCTGGCCCTTCGTCACGCTGGGCCACCGAGCGAAAATCGGCTCCCGTGTCACACTCTACCCGGGCGTGTTCGTGGGAGACGATTCGGTCGTGGGGGACGACTCCATCCTCTACCCCAACGTGACCGTGCGGGAAGGCTGCGTCATCGGCAAGCGGGTCATCGTTCACAGCGGCACGGTGATCGGCAGCGACGGGTTCGGGTACGTGTTGCACGAAGGCCGCCACTGCAAGATCCCCCAACTCGGCGGCGTCACGATCGAAGACGACGTGGAGTTGGGCGCCAACGTGACGGTGGATCGGGCCACCTTCGGCCACACAATAGTCAAACGCGGCGCCAAAGTGGACAATCTCGTGCAAATCGCCCACAACGTCACGATCGGAGAGGACACGATCCTGGTCGCGCAGGTCGGCATCGCCGGCAGCACGACCCTGGGGCATCACGTGATCGTCGGAGGACAGGCGGGGCTGGCGGACCACATCGAAATCGGAGATCAGGTGCTCATCGCCGCCCGCTCGGGGGTCAACCGCAGCCTCACCTCGAACCAGATCGTCTCCGGCGCCCCCGTCATGCCACACGAAACGGCGATCAAGGCCCAGGCGGTCATTCCCCGCCTGCCGGAACTTCGTCAGCAGGTGCGCGACCTGGAGCAGCGGGTCCGGTCCTTGGAAGCTGCCAAGCCGGCAATTAAAAATGGGAAAGGGGGGAAGAAAAAATAAAAACCCGTCCGCACGGTTGCTGTTTACGATTTCGCGTCCCCCTGAGGGATCACTCCCTGCCAACCGTACATCTTCGCCCAAAAGAACCCGGCCCAGGGCAGCAGCAGCGCCGCCATATAGTAGACATGGCCGAAGATTGAGCTGACCGCAGCGGTGCCGACCAGCACTCCCACCCCGCCCAAGTACAGCCAGGGAACATAGCGCTGCCCAGGGTGTTCCGGCGGTTGCATGGCTGACTCTTTCTTGGGCCGCTTGGGGCCGGTCTTCAAAAATGTCTTCAGCCGGCCGGCAAAATACCCAGGATGTTCCCGGAGCAGGTAGCGGTGATATCTCGTCTGCCCCCATCCGACTAATCCGCCCAGCAGCAGCAAACCGGTGCTCTCGCAAAAGGTTTGCCAGCCGTAGGTTTCCACCATGAACTGATAGATGAGCGAGGCACTCCCGGCCAGCAGCATGATGAAGCCCAGGAGCACCGACGGAAAGAGAATATGCGTCTTGACGTACTGTCTCGCCAGCTCTGTTTCGTTCCCTACACGTCTGGATGAAATAAGTTTTGGCATGGTTCTGGCTGGAGCTCCAACGGCTATCGCGCCCTCTACATCAATCAATAAAACGACGAATCGGGAGCTGTCCGCCCAACCGCAAGTTGGGCACGAGACGCGGGCATGGCCGTTACATTTTGACAAGCTGGACGCGGAAGAGACGACTGCTCGCGTCGCGCACCCGAGTCAGTTGAGCTGATCTCTTCCTTATCCTCGCTAGATCTCGCGCCTGCATGGCCTCGCAGGCTCAACGGCGGCAAACACCGCATCCGGTCAGCTCTTCGGAGGTCCCTTCGCTGAATCAACGCATCATCACTGAGGACCGGACACCGACGCAGTCGCACCCCTTGCCCCCCCTGTCCACAAAAATTGTGGACGACATGGGGATAATCTTGTGAATCAAGTGAACGCCTTGCGGTTCCCACGCAGGGCCAGCGGTCTGCACAAATTTTGGGCTGCTATTATTATTTGTTATCATAGAGTTGCGCCGCTTGTTGGCCGTTTATTTATACCCCCAAGATACGGGGGTCGGCCTACGATTGTAGCGTAGAAGCACTCGATCATTTCCGGAAAACTTTGCCGCTCAAGCAGTACGAAAATAGGGCCTTATGCTACAAGGATTCGCCTTGCGCTGCAAGCAGGAATGCTCTTTCATGGCGGCCTATCGATCGTCTTGGGCAAACTTCCGCTTCGACCACTGCTCCGACCGCTTCAACCCCTCGGTCACGCCCCGCACAACCAGCTGGCCGATCAACTCTCCGAGCTTGGTGTGGGTCCCGCTGTAGCGGAGCCGCGGCCCCTCCGCTCCGGCTCCGCAGGCGATGACCGTCGCATCGGTGCCGGTCCCGGTGGCGCCCAGGCGGCCGGTCCAACTGGGGACGCCTGTAGCCAGCAGCGCGGCCGTCTTGCTTTCCGTCATCACCTGCACCGCCCCGACCATCGCCGAGCCGGGCAGGCGTGCGTTGGTCACTAGGATGATGTTGATCGTGCCCGGCTTCGTCCGCCCCGCCCCCCTGACGGCGGTGGCCGGATCCCCAGCCCGCACGGCGTTCGTCACACCGACGGTGATCCAGGCCTCGACCCATAGGTCCTCCGAGGCTGCGCGGAGCGCGACACATTGTTTCAACGGCACCGCCGTCATCAACGCAACCGCGTCGCCTGTCGTCCCCATGTCCACGGCCAATTGCTTGAGATACCCGGCCGGATAGCACCCTTGGCAACCGGCGCGCAAGGCAGCTCTCTTGACGGGATTTGCCGACACCTGATGGTTTAGCAGATAGCGGGCTCGAACCAGCCCGCCACGAAAAGGAGCGGAAGACAACACCTTCAGGCGCTTCTCCATATCAACGACCAACGTCAAACCATCCAGGCGATACCGGGTCAGGAGCGGCTGTCGCATCATCGTCGTTCTCCTATGATGGCTGAGCGGAGCGCGGCCACCAACCGGCGATTCTCAGCCGGTTTTCGCACCGCCAGCCGGATCGTCCGCCTGGTCAAGCCCGGCACAGAAGAACAGTCCCGGATCAAAAGGCCCCGGCGCGCCATGGCCAAAGCGCAGGAACGGGCGGAACAGGAACGCGGCAATTCCAGCAACAGGAAGTTGGCCTCCGAAGGATAGACAGTCACTCCGGGCAGGGTCATCAGGTTCATGACGAACCGGGCCCGCTCCCGCTGCATATAGGCCAGGCTGCGGCTGGCGTAACGTCGTTCCCCCAGGGCGGCCACGGCATACGCCTGGGCCGGCGTATTCACCGACCAGGGAGGCTGGAGTGAGCGGACCCGTTGAATGAGCGGCGCAGCCCCGACCAGATAGCCGAGGCGCAGGGCCGGCATGGCGTAGAACTTCGTGAAGCTGCGCAGGACCAGCAGATTGGCCGAGCGCCCGGCGTCGCGCAGCACCGACCGGCCCGCGCAATACTCGACGAAGGTTTCGTCTACGATGACCCGCATCCGGCGCCGCGCCGCCGCCTGGACCAAGGCCCGCACCGACGCCGCCTCGACGGCCCGACCCGTCGGGCTGTTGGGATTGCAGAGGAAGATAGTATCTACGAGCCGCCGGCTGCGCCGGACCGCTTGAAGCACCCGCTCAAGCGGCGGACGATAGTCCTCGCTCCGCCTGGCATGCAGGTAGCTGACCGCCCCTCCCGCCAACGCCACCGCGCGCGCATATTCCGAAAAGGTCGGCCCGATGAGTAATGCATGACGAATCCCTAAGGCGCGCGGGAGGAGATGGATCAATTCGCTCGACCCGTTCCCGACCAAAATCTGGTCGGACGCCAGGCGCCAACGCTCGGCCAGGGCCAGCCGGAGCGTCACACAATCGGGATCGGGATAATGGATGAGCTGCGGCAACGAACGCCGCAAGGCGCGGACGGCAGCCGGCGATGGGCCCAACGGATTGATGCTCGCGCTGAAATCCACAAAGCGATCGATCGCACGCCCGCTCGTGCGAGCGGCCTCGTACACATTGCCGCCATGGGCAGAAACAGCCGTCATGCGAATCGCACCCCAGCCGCCAGCGCGGCAGCCAGGACCGAAGCCGTCGCCATCAGGACCAAGGCCTGTCGGATGTGACCCGCCTGCAATGCCTGGCCCGGAGCCCCGAGGCGGGGCCTCTCGATGACGATCCCCTCGTAGACGTTCCGGCCGCCGAGCTGGACATGCAGCACCCCTGCCATGGCCGCCTCAGGCCAGCCGCTGTTGGGACTCTCATGCTTGCTCGCGTCGCGCATAACAATGGACCAGGCACGCGCGACCGGATCGGCGCTGAATTGAATAAGACCCCCAGCCAGAACCAGCAAGCAGGCCGCGAGGCGCGCCGGAATCCAATTGGCCGCGTCGTCCAGGCGGGCAGAGCCCCAACCGAAATCGCGATGCCGTTCATCGCGGTGGCCGACCATGGAGTCCAGGGTGCTGATGGCCTTAAAGGCCAGCGCCAACGGCGCCCCGCCCAACGCCAGATAAAAAAGCGGCGCGACGACCCCGTCCGCCGTGCTTTCGGCGATGGTCTCCACCGTGGCCCGGACAATTTCCCCTTCCGGCAACGCCTCCGTGTCCCGCCCGACAATATGGGAGAGCGCCTCCCTCGCGCGGTCCAGCCGACCGGCGTTCAACGCGCGCAAGACCGAGACCGCATGGTCGGCCAAGTCCCTGGCCGCCAACGTCGTATAGGCCAGCAGGATTTCCACACCGGTCGCCGCCAGCGGATGCACCAGCCCGGCCAGCCGGATCAGGCCCCACCCGGCGGCCCAAGCGCCGATCGGCAAACCGATCGCCAGCGCCAGACCGGCCATACGAAGTCCTGCCGGCCCCTGCGTGACCCGCCTGACCGTCCGCTCATACCAGGCGGCGCACCGGCCCATGAGCCGAACCGGATGGGGCAACCAACGGGGGTCGCCCACCAACGCATCCAGCAGGCACGCGAGCAGCAGCGCCGACGCAGTCATGGCAAGCCGAGGAACAGGGGGGCCGCCAGCAGAAACAGGACTTCCGTGATTTCATTGACCGCGCCCAACGTGTCGCCGGTGATGCCGCCGAAGAGCCGACGGGCGAAGAGAGTCATGGCATAAGCCGCGATCCCCAGGACGACCAGGCAGCACAGGGCGCCGACGGGACCGAGGGCCCAGAGCAATGCGAGGCCCAGCAGGAGACTCGCCCCCAGCACATGCCGCGCGGAAAGATGCGATAAAAACGGCTGGGCCAGGCCCCCCTCCGATCGCGCATAGGGGGCCGAAATGGCGCTCACCACCATGGCCCACCGTCCGACCGCCGGCAGACAGAGCAACATAGCCGACCGCCCCTCGTTGGGCAAATCCGCCAGCCCCGCATACTTGAGCCCCAAGACCAGCACGAGCCCCGTGGCTCCGATCGCGCCGATCCGGCCGTCGCGCATGATGGCCAGCCGATCGGACGGAGTCCGCCCGCCCGCCAACCCGTCGAGGGTGTCGGCCAAGCCGTCCTGATGCAGGCCTCTGGTCAAGACGACCAGCAAGACGATGAGCAGCCCGTTGACCGCCTGGTCCGAGAAGACCTCGATGAGCAGGAGATCGCCCGCCGCCAGGATCACGCCCAGGATCAAACCGACGAGCGGATACCAGCCCATCGACGAAGCCAGCTCATCCGGCTCCGGATCGTGGCAGGACCGGCTCACCGGGATCGCGGTCAGGAACTGCCAGGCGATCACGAACGGCCGCAGAGGCGACCGGCTCACGACGACCGCTCCGACACGCCGGCTTCGTCGAACGTGGCCATCTGGGTCAAAATTTTGAGGCTGGCCTGCACCAGAGCGATCCCGATGCACGCGCCGGTTCCTTCGCCGAGACGAAGATCAAGATCCATCAACGGCTTGAGGCTGAGGTGGCGGAGCGCCATCTGATGCCCTCGTTCGACGGACAGATGCGAAGCTATCATGTATTCCCGGCAGAGCGGCTGACACGCCGCGGCAATCAGCGCCGCCGCGCCGGAAATGAACCCGTCCAGCACGACCGGCATGCGATGGGCAGCCGCCCCGATCATCAGCCCGGCCAGCCCGGCGATTTCAAACCCGCCCACCTTGGCCAGCAGATCCAACGGATCGTGCGAATCCGGCCGATGCAGCGCCAACGCCCGTTCGATGACCGCCACTTTCCGCCTGTACCCTTCGTCGTCGATGCCGGTCCCGCGACCGGTGACGACGTCCACCGACCAGCCGGTCAGCACGGCGATGATGGCGGCGCTGGGAGTCGTGTTGCCGATGCCCATATCGCCCGTGCCGATGAGACCGAAACCTTCTCGCGCCGCTTGCGCCGCCAGCTCGACGCCGGCCAGCAAGGCGCGCTCGGCCTCGGACCAGCTCATGGCCGGTTCGACGGAGAAATTTTTCGTCCCGCGGGCGATCTTGCGATCAATCAAACCGGGGACGGAACCGAAATCATGGGCCACCCCGATGTCCACGACCCGAACCTCCGCCCCCGCGTGACGGGCCAGGACATTCACCGCCGCGCCTCCTCGAAGAAAATTCAACACCATTTGCGGCGTCACGGCGCTGGGGTAGGCGCTGACCCCCTCCCCCGCAATCCCATGATCGGCGGCAAAGGTAAACACCGCGGCGCGTGGACTCTCAGGGGGAACCTTGCCCGTGATCGAGACATATTGAGCGGCCAACTCTTCCAGCCGCCCCAGGCTCCCGACCGGCTTCGTGAGCCGATCCAGACGAGCTTGCGCGCAAGCCCTGGCTTCCCGATCAACCGGCCGGACCGATTCGATGGCTTCCTGCAAGGTCACTTCGTTCCCCTTTGGCGCGATAGAAACGCTCGGACTGTCAACCACCCGGCAGCGACGCGCCAGTGGTACCATACCAAACTTCGTTTGAGCCGGTCGCTTCGATCACACGCGACCGGAGAGGCACCTTGCCATCGACTGACTCGGCGACGAACGCCGTAAGTGGCGTCGCGCAACGCGACGCGCTACTTGAGCCGCAGCGGCATCCCGCTGACTATGAAATAGACTTCGTCGGCCTCTTTGGCCACCTGCTGATTCACCGATCCGGCCAGGTCGCGGAACCGCCGCGAGGAGGCCTCCGTCGGCACCAGCCCCAGACCCAATTCGTTGGTGACGACGAAGACCCGGGCCTTGGTGCTCCTGATGGCGCGCAACAGTTCGGAGACCAGCGCCGGCACCTTCGCTTCGGGAACGGCGCGGCCTTGCAGATTGCTCAACCAGAGGGTCAGGCAATCCACGAGGATGGTCCGATAGGTCCGCCCCTGCTTGTCGAACCAACCGGCCAGGTCCACCGGCACCTCTTCGGTCTGCCAATCAGCCTGCCGCGAGGCCTGGTGCCGGCGGATACGCTCGGCCATCTCGTCATCCAAGGGCTGACCGGTTGCCACGAAGGCCCTGGGACCGACATGCCCCGCCATGGCAAGGGCCGCATCGCTCTTGCCCGACGCAGCGCCCCCGATGACCAAAATCAAGCGGCTCCGCTTTCTCCCCCGCGGAGGCGCGGGGACGCGGAGGCGCGGGGACCGGCGCGGTGTCCGAGACGGTCGTTTCACCGTTCACCTTTCACAGTTCACCTCTGCATACCACGTTCGACCATGGCCTCGATGGCCGCCAGGTCCAGATGCTTGACCATGAAGTCGGCCAGTCCGTCGATCCGTTCGTCCAGAGACCTCCCCGGCTGCACCGGCAAGGGGGCCCAGCCATGCCGCTCGCGAAGCCCGTTGAGAAAGTCGCGCCGAAACTCCGGGGCATCAAAGAGGCCGTGGACATAGGTGCCGAGCACAAGACCGTCCTCCGAGCTGGCCCCTTCCGGCCTCATGGCTGCCTCACCGGGAGCCCGGACTTCCAGCCAGGGAACGGTTCCCGCTTCCAGACTGGTGCGGCCCATGTGCACCTCGTAGCCTTCCACCGGACAGCCGCTCGCCAAGTGGCGCCCGCTCACCCCCACCGTGACTTTGTCCCGGGCAAAGCTGGTCGTCACATTCAGCAGCCCCAGACCTTCTACCTCGACCGCCGACGATTCGACCTGGTCCGGGTCGAGAATCCGTCTGCCCAGCAGCTGAAACCCTCCGCAGAGTCCCAGGACCTTGCCGCCCGCTTCCAAGACCTGCCTGGCAACCAGATGGAGCTTCCGTTCCTTCACGAAGCGTAGCGCTTCGGCCGTATGCTTGGTGCCAGGAAAGATCAACGCATCGAGTTGGTCGGTGATCGGGCCGGCGACCCGGACCAGGCGGACATCCGGTTCACAGGCCAGCGCGTCGAAGTCGGTGAAGTTCGAAATGGCCGGTACATCCACGACGCCGATCGTCAAAAACTCGTGAAGCGAGGGAGAGAAAGAGGTCTGTTCCTCCCATCCCAGCGAGTCTTCCTGCGGCACCTGGAGATCGCGCCAATGGGGGACTACGCCCAGGCAAGAAATCCCGCACCGGGCTTCCACCATCTTCACGCCAGGCGCCAACAGATCCGCATCGCCGCGAAACTTGTTGATCAGAAATCCTTTGACGTGAGCGCGATCCTCCGGTTCGAGCAACGCCAAGGTGCCCACCAAGGCCGCGAAGACCCCGCCCCGATCAATGTCGCCGGCCAGGATAACCGGAGCCCGCGCCTCCTGCGCCATGGCCATGTTCACGATGTCCCGATCGCGCAGGTTGATTTCCGCCGGGCTGCCGGCCCCTTCGAGAATGACCAGGTCGAATTCCCCGGCCAGCCGGGCAAAGGCCTCGCGCACGGCAGGCCAGTGGTCGCGCTTGATGTGCCCGAAATCGGAGGTATGCAGTTGACCGGCCACCTGCCCGTTCACCACCATCTGGGCGGTCCGCTCGCCGGAAGGCTTGATCAGCACGGGATTGAAGTCGATGCGCGGAGCGAGCCGGCAGGCCGCCGCCTGCACCGCCTGGGCGCGCCCGATTTCCCTCCCGTCCGGCGTGACGAAGGAATTGTTGGACATGTTCTGCGCCTTGAAGGGCGCGACCTTGACGCCACGCCGCGCGAACAGCCGGCAAAGGGCCGTCACGAGCACGGACTTGCCCACGTGGGACGCAGTGCCCTGGACCATCAAGGTGCGCGCAGCCATAGATTCTCAATGATGAAGGATGAATGATAAACGATGAACGAGAAGAACGCGCATCCGATTCCTCCGTTCATCATTCATCGCTCATCATTCCGCGTTTTCGTGGTCCGTTCCCAGAGAAACTCCGGCTCCCCCTGCATCTTGGCGGCCCAGCGGGCCAGCACGAAGAGGGCGTCGCTGAGGCGATTCACAAACTTCACGATGACGGCATCCACCGGCTCTTCCTTGGCCAGCTTCACGCAGAGCCGCTCGGCCCTGCGGCAGATTGTCCGGGCTTGATGCAAGTGGCCGGACACCTGGCCGCCTCCCGGCAGGATAAATTCCTTGAGCGGCGACAGATCCTTCTGACAGGCGTCGATCATCCGTTCCAGCCTCGTCACATCCTGCGCGTTTACCTGTGGCATATTGGCAAACGTCTGGCCCGGGGCCGTGGCCAGGATGCCGCCGGCATCGAAGAGCTTGTTCTGCACCCACCGAAGGTACTCTTCAAGGACCAGTCCGGTCTTAGTCTCGGCAGCCTCGGCATTGAAAACCCTCGCCAGGCCGATCGACGCGTTGACTTCATCCAGCGTGCCGTACGCCTCCACCCGCAGACTGTCCTTCCAGACTTGCTGCCCGCCGGCCAGGCGGGTTTTGCCCCTATCGCCGGTGCGTGTATAGACTTTGGTGATACGCATTACTCTTCTCCTCATGATGAGTGCGGACTGCTGCATGATGAATCGAAACTTCCGTGCTTCTTCCGTTCATCATTTATCATTCAGCATTCATCATTTATTCCGCCCCCACCGTTCGTGGTAGACGAGTCGCTCCAGCGGCAACCGGCTTCGCCAGCCGGCCCGTTCCAGATCCGGCCGCCGCGCAAACTCGGAGACATACCCCAGGCAGAGGTAGGCCACCACCTTGATCGGTTTGGGAATCTCCAAGACCTGCTTCAAGGCCTGATGATCCAAAATACTGACCCAGCCCACGCCGATCCCTTCGGCTCTCGCAGCCAGCCAGAGATTCTGAATGGCGCAGCAGGTGCTGTAGATATCCGTCTCCCGCACCGTCGAACGGCCTAACACCTGTCGCCCCCCCCTCTGCCTGCTGCAGGTCACGCAGAGGGACAGCGGCGCTTCCTCGATCCCTTCGAGCTTCAACCGCCGATAAAGGGATGCCCGTTCCCCCTTGTACTTGCTCGCGGCATCCTCGTTGGCCTGCCGGAACAAGGCCTTGACCGCGCGCTTGGTCGCCGCCTTACGGACGACCACGAAATTCCACGGCTGCATGAACCCCACCGAGCCTGCATGGTGGGCGGCCAGCAGCACCCTGGCGAGCACCTCGTCGGGAATGGGGGTCGACAGAAACTTCTCCCGCACGTCCCGCCGCTCGAAAATAGCCCGATAGACGGCGGCCCGTTCCTCTTCGGAGAAGGGCCCGTTCCGTTCGACCGGGACTTGGTTGGGAAGAGCCATCAGGCAGGTCTCCGATCAGACAGTGTCCCGGCGGCGACCGCCGTCAGGCACGTCGGACAAAGACAGTTGGCAAACTGCTGCTTGATCCAGGCAAGCTGCGCCGCATCCAGCTTCACCGTCCCGCACCAACAACCGCCTTCCTGACGACAGAGAAAACTTTGTCGGCAATGGCCGCACACTTTCTGCATGACTAAAACTCAACCCCCTTCTGCGCCTTGACGCCCTTTCGAAACGGATGTTTCATCTGTCCCATTTCGGTCACCAAATCCGCTGCTTCGATCAGTTCTTTATTCGCTCCCCGCCCGGTGATCACCACGTGTTGCATGGGCGGCCTGGCCTGAAGCACCGGCAACACATCGGCGAGTTGGACATAGTCATGCTGGAGCGCGATATTGAACTCGTCCAGAATGACCATCGCATAGGCCGGGTCCCGAAGAAACTCCGCCGCGGCGGCCCAGGCCTTCCGGGCAAATGCCGTATCGCGTTCACGGTCCTGCGTTTCCCAGGTATAGCCTTCGCCCATCCGCAGAAAGACGACCTGCTCGCCGAAGCCTTTCAGCACCCGCTCCTCCGCCGTGTCAATGGCCCCCTTGATGAACTGGACGATCGCCACTTTCATCCCGTGGCCGATACAGCGCAGGGCCATGCCAAACGCCGCCGTGGTCTTCCCCTTCCCCGCGCCGGTGTACACGATCACCAGCCCCTTTTCCTCCTGGGCCGCCTCGATGCGCCGGTCCACGGAGGCCTTCAGGCGCTGCATCCGGGCCTGATGTTCGGCATCGTCTGTCACGACGACACTCCTTTTCCCTCCGCGCGCTGCGTGCGCCAGGCCCTTGCGGATGCCACCAGCGCGCGCGCCGCTGCCGGCTGGCTGGAAAAATGAAGATGGGCATAGAGGGCCACCGTATTGCCTCGTACCAGCCCATCGGGAGACCGTGGCTGTTTCTTCGCATCCGTCACGGCGCAGGCATAGTCGAGCGGCCCCTTGGAGACGAGCGAGGAGTAGTGAAACTCATGCCCTCGCACTTTGAGGCCGACCGCCCCGATCACGCAAGGCTTCGTGATCTCGATTTCACGATAGCCCAGGGTCAGGCCTGGTTTGCGCATCACGGCTTCGGCCGGAAACAGCCCGACCATCTCGTGGATCAGCCCCTCGAAGTCGCGGATCGCCTGGGTCAGGTACATCATGCCCCCGCATTCTGCAAAGACCGGCCCTCCCCTTTCGGCAAAATCCTTGACGGCCCGGCGCATGCTTTGATTGCCGCTGAGCTCAGGGCCGTAGAGCTCCGGATAGCCGCCTCCCAGATACAGCAGGTCCACCTCGGGCATTCCCCGGTCCCGCAGCGGCGAAAAACGCACGATCTCCGCACCCTCCGCCTCCAGCAACGCGATGTTGTCCGGATAGTAGAAGCAGAAAGCCGGATCATACGCAACGCCGATGCGCACGTCAGGCGTCAGGCGTGAGACGTGAGGCGACGCCACGTTCTTTCCCCTCACCCCTAACGCCTCGCCCCTCACGTCTTCAACCGCCGACCGAGCCAGGGCTTCCACCTTGTCCAAATCCACGGTCTCGGCCGCCGCCCGTCCCAGCTTATCGTAGAGATCGGCTAAGCCCTGTTCGATGGCCGTCCGTAATCCAAGATGCCGGTCGCCGATCGTCAGGGTTTTGTCCGGCTTCAGGTAGCCGACCACCGATACCTTACTCTCCGTCTCCACCGCTTCCTTGAGCAACTGGAAATGGCCTTCGCCAGAAACCCGATTGAACAAGACACCGGCCACGGTCAGGGCCGGATCGAACTTGGCGTAGCCGCTGACCATGGCCGCGACCGATCTGGCCATGGCGCTCCCGTCGATCACGAGGAGCACCGGAGCCCCCAGCAGCTTGGCCATTTCGGCCGTGCTTCCGACCTCGCTGGTCGGCGCACAGCCGTCGAAGAGCCCCATCATCCCTTCGATGATCGCGATGTCCGCCTCGGCGGCAGCCCGTCCAAAAATTTGCCGGTTTACGGCCGGAGTCAGCATCCACCCGTCCAGATTGCGGGACTGGCGCCCGGTGGCTGCCGTATGATGCCCCGGGTCGATATAGTCCGGCCCCACTTTGAACGGCTGGACGGTCCGGCCCCGCTGCCGCAAGGCAGCCAGCAGGGCCAGGGTCACCGTGGTCTTGCCGACATCGCTGTATGTGCCGGCGATGACGAGCCGAGGAACGGCCATTAACTCCTACTCCCTATGAGAACAAGTCATGATTGAGCCGCACACCGAAATAGATCGACCGCACCGGCATCCCGGCGTTGAGGATCTCCTGGTAATGCTGATTGAAGAGATTCTCGGCCCGGACATAGCCCTGAATCCTGTCCGTCACATCGTAGGTCCCAGCCAGGTTCCACACGACGAAGCCCGGGGTGTTCTGCTGGTCGCTCGTCGTGTTGAAGCGGGAGCCCATCATGCGGCCGGTCAAGGCCAGGCGGACCGGCTCGACCGGCTTGTATCCGAAAGTCATGCTCCACTGGTCGACCGGCACACGCGGCAGCCTGGCCCCTGTGATGAGGTCCCGACTCATCGTATTGGTGTACTGGCCATGGACGTCGAAGGCTTTGAGCATGGGCAAGTTCAGAACCTCCGTGTAGGTAAAGCTGGCCTCATAGCCCTTGGTGGACGCGCTGCCGACGTTGATCGGGCAGTAGCTGAACGTGCTGAAGGGCGCGCAGACCACCGGGTCGTAGGTCACCGTAATCAGATCCCGGTACCGGTTCCAAAAGTAGCCCCCGCTGAGCTGGAGTTTCTTTTTGAACAGCCATTGGTCCACCCCCAGGTCGAAGCTCTGGCTTTTCTCGGCCTTGGTCTGGGGGTTGCCGTAATTCGGGTAAAAGAGATCGTTGATCGTCGGAGCCCGGAACCCGGTGCTATAGCTGGTCCGAATCTTGGTGTCCGTTTCCTTATGGAGATACCCACCGGTTACCCGGTAGGTCGTGGCCTCGCCGAAGACGTTGTAACTGTCCTGCCGGATGCCGGCCGTACCGAAGACCCGGTCCCAAAGGTTCAATTGCGCCTGGGCAAAGCCGGCGTGCGAGGCAATGACACGTTCAGAGAGGCCGGTCGTGTTGACCCCTTGCTGCTCGCGGAACTGATAGCCGGCCGTTACCAACAGCGGTTCAGCCACCTGGAAGTTATGCTGCCATTCCATACGATTGGACAGCACGTTGACCTGCTGGATCGAGCCCAACGGCTGGCTGGCCGTCCCCGTCACGAGACTGCGCTGAAGAGAGCCGGGCAGAAAGAGCGACTGCTCCTGCGACCGCGCCAGCGTGAGCTTCTGATCCCACCAGTTGGTGATCTTCTGCTGATAATTGCCGCTGAAGATGAATTGCTGCGCTTTGCTCTTGGACGCGAAGACATCCGTCGGCGGCGGCGAGATATTGTCGAGGTTGATCGAGCTGTTGATCCAGCGAAAAGCGAATTCCAGCCGGCCTTCCTTGGGCAGGTCTACGCCCAGTTGTGACGACGCCGTCCAGTTCCGATAGGCATCCCGCTCCGTCGCCCCCAGCCGATAGTCGGCGGCAGACAAGCCGGCAAAATCCCACCGTGACATGGACAGGGAGTAGTCAAAGACCCCCTTTTTCCCGGAGACTGCACCGCCTTCGCGGATGGAATTGAACGAGCCATATTCCGCAAACATGCCGCCCTTTGTAGGTCCCGCTCCCTTTTTGGTGGTGATATTGATGACTCCCCCTATCGCGTCGGATCCCCATAACATGCTCTGCGCGCCGCGCAAGATCTCGATCCGCTCGATGTTGTCGGTCGTCAAATTGGCGAAGTTGAAGTACCCGTTCGTGGCGCTGTTGACGATGGCCCCGTCGATGAGGACCATCGTTTGCGACTCGCTGCCGCCACGGATGAGGACGGTTGCCTCTGTGCCCGGGCCTCCGGACTGGAGGACCGTGATCCCCTGGGCCATGCGCAAGGCCTCCACGACGGTCTTGTAGTTTTGCCGCTTCATCTCTTCCGCGGTGATGACTTCCACAGCGCTGGTCACGTGACTAACCGGCACCGGCGTCTTGGTGGCCGAGGTCACAACGTCATCGGTTTGCACGACCGGCGTCTCGTCGTCCACCGCCCAAGTCGGCTGCGCCCCCGCCATCACCGCCAAACAAAGACTCACCCAAATGACAACCCGCTGCATGACCCACCTCCCCTTTGACTCGAAGGGCAGAGTGAACTGGACCGACAGCCGGGTTTCCTGACTCGCGGATCGTCGCTCTCCCGCGCCTTCCCAGCCCTGACATAACCCGGACCAGTGGCAATCTGCGGGACGCTCCTCGCTTACAGTGGCGGCACCGTGATGGCCTTGCACCATCTTCCCCGTTCTGCCGTCTTTTCTCCTCTAATAATCCCCCCCCACAATGAATAACCTGTGCCCCGTCTTCAGTCGAGACGAGGAGCGGGCACATCCTTCCTCGTCATTCAAAAACGTATCTCGCATCTCGTTATTCGTGAAGCCTAGCTTATAGGGAGTCCGTCTTTCTTCACGCTCAGGCTTCACGCTTCACGACATGCCTCCCCGGCAGCGTGACGCGCGGCAGACCGGAATCTGGGTGCCGGTCGACCAGCACCCGGCACCGGTAGACCTCTTCGAGCACCTCCGGCCGGATGACCGATTCCGGCGATCCCAGGCAGAACAGCCGGCCGTCCTGGAGGAGCAACAGGCGGTCGCAATATTGGCTAGCCAGGTTCAGGTCGTGGGATACCAGGACCACGGTCAGGCCCCGTTCCTCGTTGAGGCGGCGCAGGATCGCGCAGATGTCCACCTGATGGTGGAGGTCCAGAAAGGCGGTCGGCTCGTCCAGCAGCAGCACCTTCGGCTCCTGGGTCAACGCCCGGGCAATGACCGTCCGCTGGCGCTCCCCGCCCGATACATCGGTGATGGAACGGTGAGCCAGGTGCAGCACGTCGGTCTCCCGCATCGCCGCCTCCGCCGTACGGATATCCTCCGGCCCTTCCCAACCGAGACCGCTCAGTCCGATATTCCGTCGATGGTGGGGAAACCGCCCCATCAGCACCATTTCGGTGATCGAAAAGGGAAAGGCGGCGGGACTCTCCTGCGGAACCAGAGCCACCGATCTGGCCACGTCATGCTGCGGCATGCCGATGAGCTCGCAGCCAAACAACTTCACCGAACCTTCCTGCTGGCGCAGCACCTTCGCCAAGATTTTCAGCAGCGAGCTCTTCCCCGACCCGTTCGGACCCAACACCCCCAGGATCTCGCCCGGACGCACCTCGAAGGACAGGCCATCAAGGACCCAGCCGTTGACCAACCGGCTCCCCTCTGGATGACCGTAGGAGAACCGGAGCCCGTCCACCGAGTAGGCGGGCCCCCTTGTCGTCTCCTTGATACTCATGCCAGCCGGCCCTTCCGCGATGTCAGGAGATAGATGAAGAACGGCCCTCCGGCCAGGGCGGTCACCACACCCACCGGAATCTCCGTCGGAGCCAGCAGTGTGCGCGCGATCGTATCGGCCGTCATCAGGTACAAGCCCCCGACCAGGGCAGAGGCGGGCAACAGCAGCCGGTGGTCCGCTCCGGTGAGCAAGCGCATGGCATGCGGAATGACCATGCCGACGAACCCGATCATCCCGCTGACCGACACGACTGCGCCCGTCAATAGCGCCGAGGTGAAGAACACGGTCTTCTTGACGGTCTCAACGTCCACTCCGAGCGAACGGGCCGACTCTTCCCCGAGCGTGAGGAGGTTGAGCGAGGCGGCCTGACGGAACAAGACGAACAGGCCGGCCAGGAGGTAGCCGGCCAGGACCAGCATGGCCGGATAGTCCGGCGCGGTCAACGTGCCCATCAGCCAGGACATCATGCCGAACGAGCGATTCGGCTCCATAATCGACGTCACAAACATGACCAGCGCGGAGAAGATGGCATTGAGAATCACCCCGGCCAACAACAGGGTATGGATAGGCAGGTACCCATACGCGGTCGCAATACGGTAGACCACGAGCACGGAGAACAACCCTCCGGCCATGGCGCACAGCGGCAGCGCCGAAAAGGCCAGGACTGTGCCCGTCAACCCGAACAGGATCGCCAAGCCGGCGCCCAGCGCCGCCCCGCTGGAAATGCCGAGCACATAGGGATCGGCCAGGGGATTGCGCAGCAGGGCTTGAAGTCCCACGCCGACGGCCGCCAGACAGCCGCCGACCATGAAGGCCAACAGCACCCGCGGCAGCCGCACTTGCATGAGGATCACGCCGGCGGCGCCGGCGGACTCGATTCCCGCCTGCCCTTCTCGGACGGCCAGGCTCACGATCCGCATCTCTTCGGCCAGTCCGATGCGCTCCGCACCGAATTGCAGACAGATCAGCAACACGAGGACGGCGGCCGCAGTCAAGGCCGATAGGGTGAGCAGCCACCGCATGGGCGACAGCCTGGATAACCCGACCGACAGGGCACGTGGCGGTTCGACGGCTCCCGCTGCCGGAACCACAGGCATGGCGGCACCGCCCTTCTGGACATCCGATTGGGTCCGTCCGGCCATGAGTCCCATTACGGCCCGGGCCTTGGGTCGAAGGCTTCCGGATGGATGATTCTGGCCAACGCCTCCAGCCCCTGGGCAATCCTGGGGCCAGGCCGGTTCAGCAGATCGGCGGCAATCTGATGGAAGCGCCGGTGTTTGACGGCCGAGAGCGTGGCCCATCGCTGCCACTGCTGTTGCTCACTCTGAGGAATCGACTCCGCCGACCCGATAGGAAAGATCAGCAATTCCGGATCTTCCTTCAGCACCTCTTCCAGGCTCAGGCGCGGATAGGGCGTCTGCGCGCGGCCGGCGACATTGACGCCGCCGGCCAACTCGATCATTTGATGGATGAAACTCCCAGGCCCGACCGTGATGAGCGGCTGGCTGTTCAGGACATACAGCACACGCAGGCGCGGGAGTTCCTGCACCGTAGCCCTGATCGCCGCAATCTGCCGCCGCATCTCGGTGGCCACGCGATCGCCCGCCTGAGCACGATCCATCATGCGGCCGATGGTCTGAACGTGGGAGGGAATCTCCTCGATGGCCTTGGCCTCCAGAATGAAGGTGGGAATTTTAAGCTGTTCGAGCTTGGCCAGCGTATCCGCCCGAAGAAACGTACTGGGGGCCAGGACCAGGTCCGGCCTCAAGGCGACGATGGACTCCAGATTCGGGTTCGAATAGCCGATTTTAGGTTTGGCACGGGCCTGCGGCGGATAGTCGCAGAAATCGGACACCCCGACGATTTCCTCGTCGAGCCCGAGGCTATAGAGGATTTCCGTCATGCTGGGCGCCAGCGAGACCACCCGGACAGGCGGCTTGGCGAGGTACAGCTTGCGGCCCAGGTCGTCCACAAAAGTTCGCGAGGCCAGGTTGGCCATGAACGGCATGCCCGTGAGGATGCCCTGCTGCCGCCGCTTCATCGACATGTCATCACTTTCACCGGCCTGTACAACGCCGGTGGTCCACAGCAACGTCAGGCAGAGGCACCAGGCCCCAACCAGCGCGACGCCCTGACGCTCATAGTGCCGCAAACAAAAAATCCTCAAGGCCTGAAAGACCCTGAGGATTGCACCCGCTTCTTCACCCTCACCCTTTCCCCAGCCCACGAGGGAAAGACGGTCATGCTCCGGGGAGGTCTTCTGGCTTAGGGTTCGACTCTACTCCCCGCGCCTTCCCATCTCAAAAGCCATCAGCTCTCAGCCTTTAGCTTTCAGCTTCAAGATTCAAGCTGACTGCTGATAGCTGACCGCTGACTGCTCCCTTCAGACAGTGGCTTCCGCGGGTTTCGTCCCCATTACAGCGGCGGGACCGCGAGGGAGTTGCACCCTCTTCCCTTGACCCGGAGGTTATGGTTTGTGGGGCCCACTCTAGGGGAGGCCTCGGACCCCTGTCAAGGCTAATTTCCAGGACCTGTGCTTCGTCCGCCACAGCCGCACCGCCGTTGCTTCGCTTGAGCAGCCCCCTCGTCGGGATCGTCTCTCGGCACCGCGAAAATCGCCCATGCATTAGACTCACGGGCACAAGCACAGTAAAATACACCTGCCCGGCCCATGCACTGTCCGGTGCGCCAGGCGTGGGAAAGAACCAGCAGGCGACCTAGCCATTCATGAAAAAGCCTTTTCTCCTCATCGTTCTCTTCTCACTCTTATTAATATTCCTCGACCGCGTGCGGAGCGTATGGCTCGGCAACGGCGAGGCCCCGAGCGAAACCTACAAGGCCTTGCTGGCGACCCCGCCGCGAACGGCGTACGAACCGCGACAGAACGCCTACCTTCTCCTGTTGGGATTTTCGGCCAGTTCATCGGCAGACCCCCTGCACGTCGGCCATGACATCTGGGTGGAAGCGGAAAGCGACCGCGGACACCGCCCGTTCGACTATGGCAAGGAGTCCCGATTGGAGGCGCGGGTTTCTGAAGAGACGCTGGACGCTCTGCAGACCAAGGGCGCGGCTGGGGCGATCAACCGGCTCCGCGATCTGGCCGATCCAGCCAAAAACCTGTTGGCCCCCCCACGCCCTCCTGATCGACCGTTATCGCCAATGGCTCGCGCTCCCGTTTGACGATTGGGGCGCAGGCCCCCCGGCGCCCCCAGACTGACGGACCTCTATGCCGCGCACCGGCTGTTCCTGGTCGAGGCCTGGTCGCAGGACACCCCGACCGCGCTGGCTCGCTTGGGCGACGATCTCGCCGCGTGGCGCGGGGTCCTGGCCAATGCCAAGACGCTGCCCCTCAAGATCCTGGCCGCCACGATCATGGATGAGGATGCGGCCCTCGTTTCCGAGGCGCTCAACCTTCCCGACTTCGATGCCGGCCTGCTCCCGCGCCTGGACCAGCTGGTGCGCCCCATCACGCCGACCGAGCGGTCCCTGCACTGGCCCATTCAAAACGAATTTGTCGTCGGCGTCACGCTCTTCAAACATCCGTTGACGAGCGCGGCGGCGGAGCTCCAGCCGGACTCAGATGCCCAGGAACGGTGGCTGGCGTCCCTGGCCGGCATGAGGGCCGACTCGTTCCAATCGGTCGAGCGACCCATTCCCGCCAACATGCTCTCGCGCTCCCGCATGCAGAAGCAGCGGACGCTGAATATTTATGCCGCCTTCTGCGAAGCCACAATCAAGGCAGCCGACCAGCCGAACAGCCCGTTCCCCAAACTGCTCGACATGGCCCGGTCGACCCATCACCGGTTTCTGGATCACTTCGTGCATCCGATCGACAATGTCTTCGCCTCCGGACCGGAGCCGGTCCGAGCTCCCTTCGCAGACCGGCTGCTGCGCACCGATGCGCGGCTCAAGCTGGCCGCGCTGCACGCCCGGTTGCGTCGGCCGGGACGGGACCTGCCGATGGCCTCCCGCATCGTCCAGGCCGGCCCCTCGTTCTACGATCCCTTCTCAGGATTCCCCATGCTCTGGTCCGCCGCATCGGGCAAGCTCTACAGCGTGGGAGAGGACCGTGGCGACGAGCAGCGCGACATCCCGATTACGCTCTTCCTGCCCCAGGCCGGATAATCCGCCCCAACCCCGACTTCTCGGAAGCCCCGCTCACATTCCTTATCCATACTTGATCTTGAGCGCCAGAATGGCGCCGGCCAGAATCAGCGTGACGACGTTGGCCACAATGACCGGAATGGAATGGATGAGCAGGCCATAGACCAGCCACAGAAATACGCCGGTGCAGAACGTCGCCAGCATCCCGAACGACATGTCCCGCGCCGACTTGGTTTTCCAGGTCTTGATCAATTGCGGGCAAAACGCGATGGTGGTCAACGCGCCGGCCGCCAGGCCGAGAACCATGATCGGGTCCATAACCTCCTCTTCCCACCCCTGCGCGTAAGAATGCCTCGCGGGAGAATAGAGGGTTTCCGCTCTCCTTACAAGCCTATGGCCGGACCGGCGGAAGATTCTTGGAAGGGACCCGACCGAAGAGGTGGTACCGGTAGCGGGCCATGAGGCAGTAGGCAAGATGGGCCAGGGGCCGCATGAGAGGAAGCTTCAGCAGGACCAGACAGAGACGCCCGCCGCGGAGGCCTGGCAGAAGCGGCAAGAAGGCATCGAGCCCCCGATTGATCCGCCCGTCCTGCTCGACCAGAAACGCCACATCCTGCCGGCCCGGCTTGTAGTCAGCGCCGAGACGGCAGGCTGCCTCCTCGCTTTGATAGGGGATGAAACGAACCGTCGGCGCGCCGCCCAACCGTTCCAGCCCGGCTTTCGCGGTCACGCAGAGGCGACAGGCCCCGTCATAGATCAGGGCACGCTCCGGCCGGCTCACGCTGTCCTTTTGACCGATCTCAGCCATGGCCGCCCCCATGCAGAGGCCTTCACACTAGCAGTAGCGCTACCATCAGGCAACTGTTGCCGCATGGATTCAGCGAAATCTTATCTCAAGACCCCACAGGATTGGCAAACAGACAGGCCAGCGAGGCCGCAGGAAGCGAGGCCCCCGAGACGTACTGAGAAAGTACGTTGAGGGGTTCGAGCGACCGAGAACAAAACTGGATGCCTGTTTCAACATCCTGCTATAGTCGCGGCATGTCCATCCATCGTATCATGGCTGTCCTGCTCGCCATCCTGATCGCATTGACTTCCCGCTCGTCATCGGGACCGGGAGCCGGCGGACACATCATCCGAAACGGATTTTTGTACGGCCTGCCGCTGATCTTGATGGGCTTGTTGCTGGCTCACGTCCGCTGGGCCTTGATGGCGGGGGTGATGTACGGAACTGTGGGATTGGCGCTGGACATCTCGACGACGGTGCAAGACCTGACCAAGACCGGCGCCGGGACTGAGGCGCTGCTGATCAGCGGCGTGAGCGGGCTGGTGAATTTCTTGTTGATCGTCCTCGGCGGGCGCGGGTTCCTGGACGTCGGGACGGCACCGACGCCTCCAGAATCCCCCCGTCCCAATCCCCTGTCCCCGCCCGGAGCCTGACCGACCTGACCCTGGCAAATCCGGCCCAGCGCAGCCAGGTCGTGGTCTCGTGGATGCTGTAGGTGTTCCCTCGCTCCGTGAACAGGAGCATGGTGACGGCGAACAAGTTGGCTTCCTGCGGATAGAGGCCGTCGGCATCCTGCAGGAAGGCATCCTGGATCAAGAGACGCCCCCCGGGATTCAACGCGGCGGCGGCCCGGCGAAAGACTTGCCGGTTCTCCTCCGGCGAGTAGATGTGCAGCACGTTGGAATACCAGATCACATCGTACTTGCCAGGGAGCCTGTGCTTCACGAAATCCACCGGCACATAGGACAGCCGCTTCCCCTGGGGAACCGTGGCCGCGATCTCCCGCGCCACCTCCAGCGCCGGAGCCCGATCGGCCACCGTCGCCCGCAGCCTGGGGTTCTTCGCCAAAAACGCCAAGGCATAAGTGCCCGGGCCTCCGCCCAGGTCCAGGAAAGTCTGCGTGCCGTTGATATCGACTTGAGCCGCGACCTTGGGGGCCACCTCCATCGAACGGTGGTGCATGGCCCAGGTAAATTCCCGCCGATAGGCCGCCGCGTCCGGCTCGTCGTCCTCCAACGGCTTGCCGGACCTGACCTGTTCGGTCAAGTGCGACCAGTCGGCCCAGTGATTTTTCAGAAGGCGGAGATAGGCGCCGCGATATTTTTGGCTCTTGGCATTGAGCTCGCCTGATCCGAGCGGCCCGTTGCGATAGCCGTTGCTCTGTTTCTTGAGCAGACCGACGCCGGCCAAATTCCGGCAAAGGATGTCGAGTCCCCGCCGGCTTGCGCGAAGCCGCCGGGCCAGGGCCGGGATCGTCCAGACCCGCCCGCCCATCACCGTGAAAAGATCCAGTTCCAGGGCGGAGATCAGAATCCGGGGCAGCCGATAGGCGGAGACCGCGTCTCGGAAGTCTTCGAAGCTGCGAATGGATGAATCCGCGGCCGGTCCAGCACTCCCCATTTTTGCCTTTTTCATTTTTACTTTTTACTTTCGGCAAACTGCTGCTTGCACCAGCGGACGGCTTCCGTCACGTCCTCCAGTTTGGCCAGGTCCACCGGTCGTTGAAACGTGACCGCCACGTATGCGTCGGTCATCTCGGTCGCCTCCTCGAATCCGGCGCTCAGGAAGGCCTTGCGGACCTTGGCCACCATCGGCTGCAAATAGTACTTGGCCTGCTTGGCCAGTTCATCGCTGCCCAAATCCTCGGGCGTGCCGTCCGACAAGAGGCTTTTGACGTCGTCCATATCGATGCCCGTCTGGCAAATCACGCGGCCGTCCGGGGTCAGCTCCAACATCCAGTTTTCGTCGTCCAGCGCCAGCGCCAGGGCTCCACCCGGCTCCAGCTCATAGAACGCCGGGTCTCGCCGGCACAACTGCGCGCGCGTTGCCGCCCAGTCTGCGCTCATGCCCGCCTCTCACCCGGCACCACCTGGCTGTGCCCGCCGAGCAAGCGGGCCTGCAGCTGCTCCAAGCGCTTCGTATTTTCTTCCAGCTTGGGCAACCGGTACTTGCGATCCATCTGCACCACCAACGCCAACAATTCGGCCGCTTCTTTGAGTCGCCCCAGTTCTTCGTAACACTGGGTCATCACGTACCTCGCGCCCCCCGTCCGCAATTCGTCGCCGCTCCGCTCCGCCACCGCCTGACTCGTCTGGCAACAGGCGAGGGCTTCCTCATAGTGCTTCTGCACCAGATGCGTTCTGGCCATCATGCGCCAGGCATCCGCCACGCCGCCCTGATCGTCCAATCGGCGCATCAAGGCCAAGGACTGCTCGTAATAGCGCAGGGCTTCTTCGCACTGACCGGTGTCACGGGCCACCAATCCCAAATCCGAGAACAGCACGGCCAGGCCCTGCTCATCGCGGGACCGCCGCATAATGTCCAAGGCCTCCAGATAGTAGGCGCGGGCCCGATCCCATTCGCCGGCATCGGCACGCAGGTTGCCCAGGTTGGCCAGAGTCGTGCCGATGCCCCGGTCGTCTCCCAGGATCTTTTGCAATTCGAGCACTTCCTGGTAGTAGGCCTGGGCCTGCTCCCGCCGTCCGCTCACCGCGCAGATGTTCCCCAGATTTCCGAGCGTTGCGACCAGCGCCCGACGGTCCCCGGTGATCCGGTCATAGTCCAGGGCCTTGGCATAGCAGACATAGGCCTCGGTGTAATGGCCGTGCGAGAAAAAATCGTTCCCCTGGCGATTGAGCTGTTCGGAGTGAGTCGGCTGCATAGTCAGCCTAACAAGGTCCGTTCGACGACCTGTTTGGCGCCGGTGAGGATCGAGGCCCCGTCGCCCGCGAGGAGGGTCTCAAAGTTGTACTTCAGCAGCCGCTTGAGCCCTTCCCGGGCCTTGGCCGGATCGGCATACTTCTCGGCCGGCAGCATGGAAAGCGAGCCGGACGGCTTCCCGATCAACGCATCGCCCAGGATCAAGATTCCCTTCCCCTGCTGCAGGAAGAGCGCGGATTCGCCGGGCGATTTCTGATTCTGGAGATGAATCGCCCAGATGCCGCCCGGCAGCAATTCCCCGTCTTTATAGGTCTTGTTGGCCTTGATCGTCATCTGCGACGCATCGGCCTCCGGCACCATAACCTGGCAGCCGAACTCGGCCTGGCAGGCGGCGGCTTCCCGCTCATGGTCCCGGTTCGTGAGCAGGATATAGTCCAGCTGGCCGCTTTTCCTGATTTGGAGTTTATCCTCCGACGCCATGGGCGGCGGGTCCACCAGCACCCGATGCTCGCCGACCAGCATAAACAGGCCGTTGAAATCCAACTGTTTCTCTTCCGAGAACCAGGACCATTGCCAGATGCCGGGCAGAAGTTGTTTCATCCTAGAACACTTAGGTTGAGGTTAAGGTCAAGGTTAAGGAGACATGGCTTGCTCAACCTTGGTCTCAGCCTCAACCTGAACCTTTATAGGGCTGCGATGGCGTCTTTCAAAACCTTCGTCACCTTCGCGAGAATGTCGGCTTCGTTGGGCAGGTCCAGGATGTCGTCTTCCGGCACGGTGATGAACTTCCGATTGGCCCCCTTCGTGAGCGAGATCAGAAACATGCTGTTCGAGGGAGTCACCGGAATCACCACCTGAACGGCCGCGTCGATCTCCTTGATCAGGCCGAGAAACTTCTGCTTCCCCGCTTCCATCTCATCCATCGAGGCGTATCCCTTCTCTGTCATGACACAGAGCCCTACATATTCCCCTTGTCGGCTCCGCCGGCCAGCAGCTTGTTCACTTCCTGCAGGATCAGGTCTGCCCCGGCCAGGTCCATGTTCCCGACCCGCTGCCAGCGGATGACCCCCTCCTGGTCGATGATGTAGACGTTGGGGATGAACTTCCCCCCGCCATACAGCTTATCGGTGGTCTTCTTCGGATCGATCAAATAGGGATAGGTCACCTTGACCGGAAAGGCCGACAAGAACTCCAGCACGTTCTCCTTCGAATCGCCCGAGGAATTCACCCCGATGATCGCCACCGGCTTGCCCTGGGTCGCCTCGTAGACCTTTTGCAAGTTGGTCCCTTGCATCATGCAGGGCTCGCAGATATGGAACAGCCCCAGCACGATCACCTTGCCTTTGAAACTGTCCAGCGACACGGTCTCGCCGCCGATGGAGGTCAAGGCAAAGCCGGGCGCCTTCTCCCCGATCTTAAAATAGCTCTTGGCCATAACCGACGCGGCCAGGACAACGACCAGCGCCGGCGCCAACAACAAGGCCAGGGTCCGTTTCATAGCAGCCTCCTTCCCAAAACCAGGAGCTGATGGCTGATGGCGTATGGCAGGAATGGATTAGAGAGCGGAAAAGATTTCTCGCTCGGAGCCATCAGCTATCGGCCATCGCCATATGCTCCGTCTTCTGCGGCTATCCTAGCACGCGGGAATTTTCAGGGGCAACAGCAATGCTGGCGGGAAAATCGCGTCAGAAAAGGCCCAATTGCATTTCTTCGGCCTTTGTGAACGGGATGGGATACTTCTCGGTAAAGCAGGCGTTGCAGTAGTGACCGGGAGTCCCCGGCGAGGCGTTCAACATTCCGTCCAGGCTCAGATAGGCCAGGCTGTCCGCCGTGATGTACTTGCGAATTTCCTGGATCGTATGGCTGGAGCCGATCAATTCCTTCTTGGTCGGCGTGTCGATCCCGTAAAAACAGGGCGAGACGATCGGCGGCGAGCTGATCCGCATGTGCACTTCGCGCGCCCCCGCGTGGCGGAGCATTTTGACGATCTTCCGGCTGGTCGTCCCCCGCACGATCGAATCGTCCACCACCACCACCCGCTTCCCCTCCAGCACCTCGGACACGGCGTTCAGCTTGATCTTGACGCCGAAGTGGCGGATGGCCTGTTCCGGCTCGATAAAGGTCCGGCCGATATAGTGGTTGCGGATCAACCCGTTCTCAAAGGGAATGCCCGAGCCTTCCGCGAAACCCAGCGCGGCCGGCACGCCCGAGTCCGGCACCGGGATCACGATGTCGGCCTTGACCGGCGACTCCTTCGCCAACTGCCGCCCCAGCGCCTTGCGCGTCAGATAGACCGCCTTGTCGCCGAAAATCTTGCTGTCCGGCCGGGAAAAATAGATGTACTCGAACACGCACTTGGCCGGCTCGGTCTTGGTGAAGGGCATATAGCTCTTCACCCCATCCTGGTTCAGCACCACCAGTTCGCCCGGCTCGATCTCGCGGACCGCTTCGGCCCCGATCAAATCGAACGCGCAGGTCTCGGACGCCACCAGCCAACTGTCCTTCAGCCGGCCCAGGCAGAGGGGGCGGAACCCGTGGGGGTCCCGGCAGGCGATCACCGCGTCGTCCGTCAACAGGACGACCGAGAAGGAACCACGCACCTGGCTCAACGCGTCGATGACCCGCGACAAGAGCGTATCGCCGCGCGAGTGGGCCATCAGGTGAATCATCACCTCGCTGTCGGTCGAAGACTGGAAGATCGCGCCGTACGCTTCCAATTCGTTCCGCAGCATCTGGGCATTGATGAGATTGCCGTTGTGCGCCAGGGCCAGATTGCCGAAGGCGAAGTTCACGGTCAGGGGCTGGACGTTCTTGAGGTTGTTTCCGCCCGCGGTCGAATAGCGATTGTGGCCGATGGCCCGTTGCCCCGGCAGGCGTTTCAGTACCGATTTGGTGTAGATGTCGGCCACCAGGCCCATGCCTTTTTCCTGGTGGAAATGCTCGCCGTCTGACGAGACGATGCCGGAGCCCTCCTGCCCCCGATGCTGCAGAGCATAGAGGCCGAGGTAGGTCAGGTTGGCCGCTTCCTTGTGGCCGTAGATGCCGAAGACCGCGCACTCGTCGTGGAATTTGTCGGGGGTGATCAGGTGCATAAGATAGTTTTCAGTTTAGAGTGCTCAGTTCACAGTTTCGGAGGCAACGAAGCGTCGCATGAACTTCCTTTGATTGAAAACTGACAACCGACGACTGATAACTGATGACTTACTGTTCCAGCGCCCGTTCGATGCTGTTGCCCCAGCGGTCAAAGAGCGTCTCAAGATCGGCGTCGATCCAGCAACCGGCGCCCCAGCGATCTGCCGCCACGTCGATCACCAGCCGATCCCCCTGCACCGAACCGATGGCGGCCGCCAGCACGCCCATCTGCTCGGCCGTTTTGAGCACCTGTTCGGCGACAGAGGGCTTGACCGACAGGACCACGCGCCCTTGGCTCTCGCCGAACAGCAGCGCGTCCCGGCGAAGCCCGTTCGGCTCTAATCGTACCACAGCGCCGAGCCGAAGCACAGGCGACGACACACAGCACTCCGCCAGCGTCACGGCCAGCCCTCCGTCGGAACAGTCGTGCGCCGACTGGACCAGCCCCTCCCCGATCAGCGTCAGCACGCAGGCCTGCAGCGCCTTTTCCGCCTCCAGACTCAGATGCGGCAGCGAGCCCTGCTCCCGATGGTGCACGACGCGCAGATATTCCGTTCCGCCCAGATCGTCCCTGTTCGTGCCCAGCAAGATGATCCGATCCCCGGCCTGTTTGAACCATTGGGTCGCGGCCCGGTCCGCCGGCTCGATCAGCCCCACCATGCCCAGGATCGGCGTCGGATAGATGGACAGGCCGTTGGTCTCGTTGTAGAAACTCACATTGCCGCTGACCACCGGGACGCCAAAGGCCTCGCAGGCATCCTTGATCCCTTCGATGGACAGGATGAACTGCCACATGATGTCCGGCCGTTCGGGATTCCCGAAATTCAAACAGTCGGTGAGGCCGATCGGTAAAGCGCCGGAGCAGACCAGATTGCGCGCCGCTTCCGCCACGGCGATACAAGCCCCGGCGTAAGGATTCAACAGGCAGTAGCGTCCGTTGCAGTCCGTAGCGATGGCCAGGGCCTTGTTCGTCCCCTTGATCCGCACCACCGCCGCATCCGAGCCGGGCCGCACCAGCGTGTTCGTCCGCACCATGTGGTCGTACTGTCGGTAAACCCAGGCCTTGCTGGCAATGGTCGGCGATTCCAGAAGGGAGAGGAGAACTCCCGTCGCATCTTTCACGTCGGGCAGGATATCCAGGTTGAGCGACTGGAGATGCTCCTGATAGGGAGGCGGGGCGTTGGGCCGCTCGTAGCGGGGCCCGTCCTCGGCCAGGGCCTTGGCGGGAATCTCCGCCACCACCTTGCCCTGGTCGCGCACGCGCAGGATGCCGTCGTTCGTCACCCGGCCTACCACCGCCGCATCCAGGTCCCATTTCTTGCAGATCGCCAGGACTTCCGCTTCCTTCCCCTCCTTGGCGATCATCAGCATCCGCTCCTGCGATTCCGAGAGCATGAGTTCGTAGGGCGTCATGCCCGGCTCGCGCCGCGGCACTTCGGTCAAATCCAGGTCGATCCCGTTCCCGGCCCGCGAAGCCATCTCGCAGGAAGAACTGGTCAGCCCCGCCGCGCCCATGTCCTGAATGCCGACCAGCAAATCCTTGTCCATCAATTCCAGACAGGCTTCGAGCAACAGTTTTTCGGTGAAGGGGTCTCCGACCTGGACCGTCGGCCGCTTGGCTTCGGAGGCTTCGTCGAAGGCGTCCGAGGCCATCGTGGCCCCATGAATCCCGTCCCGGCCCGTCTTGGACCCGACATACATCACCGGGTTGCCGATACCGGCTGCCAGGCCCTTGAAGAGCCGGTCTTTCTTGGCGATCCCCAGACAAAAGGCATTCACCAGCGGGTTCTGACTATAAATGTCGTTGAAGACTACTTCCCCGCCGACCGTGGGCACGCCCATGCAATTCCCGTAACCGGCGATCCCGGCGACGACCCCCTTGAACAGGTGCCGATTCAGCGGCTTGTCGAGCAGACCGAACCGGAGCGAATCCAACAAGGCGATCGGCCTCGCGCCCATCGTAAAGACGTCGCGCATGATCCCGCCCACGCCGGTCGCCGCTCCCTGATAGGGCTCGATGAACGAAGGGTGGTTATGCGATTCCATCTTGAAGACCGCGCAGAGCCCGTCGCCGATATCCACCGCCCCCGCATTCTCTCCCGGCCCTTGCACGACGCGCGGCCCGGTCGTCGGAAGCTTCCTGAGATGGACACGCGAACTTTTGTAGGAACAGTGTTCCGACCACATGACCGAGAACATTCCCAGCTCGGTCAGGTTCGGCTCACGCCCCAGAATCTCGACGATCTTCTTGTACTCCTCATCCGACAATCCATGCTGCGCAATGAGGTCTTTGGTGATCACGGAACCAGGTGCCGTCATACGCTCGCCTGCCTCTCCATGTCCGACTCTGCGTTGCCGAATGAACTGTTCATACACACCGACGAGGGAAGACATTGAATCCGAAATTGATCGGTTTCCCGAATGGCTCGCGGCACCGAGTCTCGCGTCACTCGCTGGAACCCGAACTTCGCAAAGAAGCCCTCGGCCGTATCCGTCAGCAGATACCCGTCACGCACACCGGCCGACCGAGCATAGGCGACCACCAACCGATAGAGTTGCGCGCCGATCCCTTGCCCGCGATGCCCCGGATCGACCGCAAACGACCGAAACAGCCCCGCGCTGCCATGAATCTCGCATCCCGCCGTTCCGACCAGCCTTCCCCCTGCAACCGCTACCACAAAATGCGGGAGATGCGGGGCGATTCCTTCGGACGACAACCCTGCCCGTTCGAGGAGCGATGCAACGGCCTGTTCATCGGCGGGCACGGCAGACCAATACTCGATGGACACCGCCTGCCGCGCACCATCTCCATCCCCACCGCCCATAGCCCTGATGTTCTTCTTTCGTCGCAGATTCAATGATGCTGCGCGATGAGGTCTTTGGTAATGGGCTGATTCTGGACTTTCATCGTTCCCTTCTCGGACGATTCCTTATTGAATCGCCACCGAGCGAGAGACGTCACGCTTCATCTCTTTGCCATCCACAGTCCGCATGAGCGTCACCTGGCCTGTGTAAGTCCCGGCCGGCCAGCCATTGCTCTTCAGGCGTGATCCGGCGAAAGCGAACCGGCGGGCCTGGGTCCGATCCACAAGGCTTTCCTGCTCCAGCAGCGGCTTGCCATCCGGCCCCATGATACGAAACCGTACCCGATCTCCTGCTTCAACCCCCAAAATGTCTATCCAGAGGACCAAGGCGTGACTGGTCGTCACCAGCGGCCCATCCTCACGCTTCCCGCTACGAATGGCCTCGATGTCCGGCTTCCCTGTCGCAAAACCAACGTTGTAAAGCGCGACCGGCTCATACTCGACGTGTTGATCCGCCCGCCACAGGGACTTCCCATCCTTCCCGCAGCCGGCGATTATCTGCCGATTGGTGAAAGTATCGATGGCCTTCCCATCTTTGCGAACGGTCAAATGCACGTGGGGAAATTCCGTCTTGCCGGAGAGTCCGACCAAGCCCAACTGGCCGCCCCGCTCGACCTTGTCTCCCGCCTTGACCTTGATGCTGCCTTCCTTCAGATGGCAATACTGGGTCTGCCAGTTGCCCTCATGGTCCATCATGACGCCGTTGCCGCATTCCGCCCGGCAATACGCTTGCGCGAGGCCTCGTCGGTCAACGCGACATCCTGCATGCCATCCCGCACGTTCTTCACCGTGCCCGATGCGCCGGCCACCACCGGCACGCCTTGCGCCATCACCGCCAGGTCGCGGACGGCGAAGTCCGTTCCGTCATGACCGTCGTAGGTCCGCCGATTGCAGCGAAAATCGCGGGCCTCCATGGAAGGGTCCGCATCCACGTAGTTCGCCACCCAGCAAGTCTGGCCGATGGTGCAGGTCAGCGGCAGGCCTAATCCTTCCGTCTCGATGGGATCGGCGGCAGCGGAGACGCCCTGGCTCAACCAGACAGCCAACAAGCACAGAGGCAAGCCGCTTCTCTTCCACCCCAGGGCTCGCATCGGCTACGTCAGGACCGCCTTGAGTTTGGCTTTCTGCAGCGCGTCCAGCATGGAAAGAAAGATCAGACGCCCGTCATCGTTCCCCAGAACTGCTTCCGCGCTGCGCTCCGGATGGGGCATCATGCCCATCACGTTGCCCGCCGCATTCCTGATGCCGGCGATATTGTCCAGCGACCCGTTGGGGTTGGCTTCTGCCGTGACTTTCCCCTCCGGCGTGCAGTAACGAAAGACGATCTGCGCCGCCGCCTTCATCTGGGACAGGGTGACGTCGTCCGTGTAGTAGTTGCCGTCCGCATGGGCGATGGGGATTTTCAGGACCTGACCCGGCCGGCACAAGCCGGTGAAGGGTGTTGCCGCATTCTCGACCGTCACATAAACATCCTTGCACATGAACGACAGCGACCGGTTCCGCAGCATCGCGCCGGGCAGGAGACCCGCTTCCAGCAGGATTTGGAAGCCGTTGCAGATGCCCAGGACCATCCCGCCTTCATGGGCGAACTGTTTCACCGCCCCCATGACAGGCGAGAACCGCGCGATCGCGCCGGTCCGCAAGTAATCGCCATACGAAAACCCGCCGGGGAGGATGATCGCATCCAGGCCGTCCAGCTTGGTTTCCTTGTGCCAGACCGGGATGGCCTTGTGCCCGAGCACATCCGAGAGGACGTGGATACAATCGTGATCGCAGTTGCTGCCGGGAAAAACAACCACACCAATATTCATTGGTAATTTTGAATGCTAAATTTTGAATGTTGAATAAAGATGTTATTCATTGAAAATTCACAATTCAACATTGAACATTAAATTGCTAGCCCAACTCGAATCGGTACTCTTCAATAATGGTATTGGCTAGCAATTTCTCGCACATGGCCTTGACCTCAGCCTCAGCTTTAGCCTTGTCTTTTTCTGCCAGGTCCAGTTCCATATACTTGCCCACCCGCACGTTGCCGGCCGACTTGAACCCCAACGTCTCCAGGGCATGCTCGATGGCTTTCCCCTGCGGATCGAGAATGCCTTGCTTCAACGTCACATGAATCTTCGCTTTCACGCCTTCCTCCTACCGACTCTCTTCCTTCTGCTCCTGCGCCATCAACAGCAGCTTTTTCCTCGCCCAGTTGATGACCGCCGCCAGGACCAGCCCCCCCGCCGACAAGGCCAGAAACGACCAGCGCCAGAACAGGTCAACCGTGTTGATCGCCATCAAGGCTACGGCCGCCGCCCAGACCACGATGGCCCAGATCAACCCGTGTTCCATGAACTTCAGGACCAGGCGCTTCACCCTTCTCACTCCCCCCAAAAGATCGGGCAGTTTCAAGGGGATGCGGCGGTTGGCCTCACCTGCGCGCATCGAGCGAGCACATTTTCATTGCGCGCTCTGCGAGCAAGAGGCCGACTGCCGCGTTCCCCATCTTCATCCGCAGACCCGCTTCAGCACTTCTTGATAGGCCTCTTCGATCTTGCCCAAATCCTTCCTGAAGCGATCTTTGTCCATGGACTCTTTGGTCTTCTGATCCCAGAACCGGCAGGTGTCCGGCGAAATCTCGTCGGCCAGGATCAGACTCCCCTTGTGTCGCCCGAACTCCAGCTTGAAGTCCACCAGGATCATGTTCCGCTCCTGAAAGAAGGGCGTCAGGAGCTGGTTGATCTTGAGCGCCAGGTCCTTGATCTGGCCGACCATCGCCGGTTCGGCCAGGTTCAACAGACGGATATGCTCTTCGGTGATCAGCGGATCGCCCAGCGCATCGTTCTTGTAATAAAACTCGACGATCGGCGGCGCAATCGCCTCCCCTTCCTTCAGCCCGAGGCGTTTCGCCAGACTCCCGGCGATGATGTTCCGCACCACCACTTCGATCGGCACGATCCGGACTTTCTTCGTCAGCATCTCCCGGTCGTTGAGCCGCTCGATGAAATGAGTCGGCACGCCCCCGGCCTCCAAGAGGCGAAAGAGCTTCTCGGAGACCTTGTTGTTCACCACGCCTTTTTCGACGATCGTCCCCTTCTTCTGGGCGTTGAAGGCCGTCGCGTCGTCTTTGAAATATTGGATGACACGATCCGAATCCACCGTCTCAAAAATCTTCTTCGCCTTGCCCTCATAGAGCATCGTGCCTTTCGTCAATGCCATTAGCGCCCTCTTCCCGTCCGCTTTGCGCCGCTCCCCCTGCCGAAGACCCGCCGGTAAATCTTGTCCAGGTGCCGCAGGTAGTACGCGGGATTGAAACAGGCGGCGATCTGCGCCTTGGTCAGCGCCTTGCTGATCACCGGGTCCTTGCCGACCAAATCCTGGAACCCGGCCTTCCCCTTCCAGGCCTCCATGGCGCAGCGCTGCACCGCTTCGTAGGACTCCTTGCGCTGGGCGCCCCGCTCCACCAACTCCAGCAACAGCCGCTGCGAATAGACCAGCCCGCCAGTCAGGTCCAGGTTACGCCGCATCCGCTCCGGATAGACCAGCAAGTTTTTGATGAGATCGGTCAGCCGGACCAGCATGTAGTCCGCCAGGATCGTGCTGTCCGGCACGATCACCCGTTCGACGGAGGAGTGGCTGATGTCCCGCTCGTGCCAGAGGGCCACGTTCTCCAGCGCCGCCAGGCTGTTGGCCCGCACAACGCGGGCCAGGCCGCAGAGGTTTTCCGAGGCAATGGGATTCCGCTTGTGGGGCATGGCGGAGGAGCCCTTTTGCCCGGCGGAGAAATATTCCTCCGCCTCCAGCACTTCCGTCCGCTGCAAGTGCCGAATCTCGGTGGCGAATTTCTCGATGCTGGCCGCCAGCAGGGCCAGAGCCGAGAGGTAGGCGGCATGCCGGTCCCGCTGCACCACTTGATTGGACACGGGGTCCGGCTGGAGCCCCAGCTTCTTACAGACATAGGCTTCGACGTGGGGGCCCTGATGCGCAAACGTCCCCATCGCGCCGGAGAGCTTTCCGACCGCGATCTCCTCCCGCACCGCCTTCAGCCGAGCCAGATGCCGTTTCGCCTCCTCATACCAGATGGCCAGCTTGAACCCGAAAGAAATCGGCTCGCCGTGAATCCCGTGAGACCGGCCGACCATGATCGTGCGGCGATGTTCGAGCGCCCGTTTCTTGAGCACGGCCAGCAGCTCCTCGACATCCTTTAGAATCAGGTCCAGGGCCTCGGTCATCTGCACGGCCAACGAGGTATCCACAATGTCCGAGGAGGTCAGGCCGATGTGCAGGAACCGGACTTCCTTCCCCACCGACAGGGCCAGGGATTCAAGAAACGCGATCACGTCGTGCTTGGTGACTTTTTCGATTGCGGTAATCCGTGTCGGATCGATCTTGGCTCTGCGCCGGATGCGGGCCGCCACGCCTCGCGGCACTTCGCCTGCCTTCTCCAACGCCTCGCAAGCCAGCAACTCGACCTCCAGCCAGATTTCATACTTGTGCCGGAGGTCCCAGATGGCTTTCATGCCGGGCAGGGTATAGCGCTCAATCATGATTGTCTCGTCGTTCCCGAAACGTATCTTGTATTTCGTCGCTCGTGAAAAGTGCTCGATATTCGGTTATCAGGTCTCAGTTTCCGGAACCGACCACTGAGAACTGAATACTGACAACCCCGTCCCACGCTTCACGCGTCACGCTTCACGGGCTCGGCCATGACTTCGGCCCGCTTGGCCTCCAGTCGCGGGTCTGACTTGAGCACCTGGTCCAGAATCCCGTTGACGAACTTTTTCGTCTCCTCATCCGCGAATCGTTTGGCCAGCTCGAGCGCTTCATTGACCGTGACCTTGGCCGGCACGTCGGGCAGATAACAAAGCTCGTACAGCGCCGCCCGCAGAATGTTACGGTCCACGATCGGCATGCGGCTCACTTTCCAATTCGTCGCATGAGCGCCGAGCAGCTTGTCCAGTTCCGGCCAGTTCGTCAGGACCCCCTCGACGAGCTGGTCGGCAAACCGTTTCACCTCCGGCTCGACCTGGTGCTGGGCCTCGAAATCGGTCAGCCAATGTCCGCCTTTTCCATGGACGTCCCATTGGAAAAGGATTTGCAACGCACGTTCGCGGGACTGTCGGCGAATACCCATAGGACCTTCGGCTTATGCTCCCTCGACCGGATTCATCGTTTCCTGCGGCTGCGAGAGCCTCTCGCGCTGCTTCCGGCGGCCCGGCGCGCCGGTTGCTTCACACCCGAGGCCTTCATCTGCTTCAATAGATTCGCCATTTCGATGGCGGTTCTGGCCGCGTCGGCGCCTCGGTTGCGCTCGGCGCTTCCCGATCGCTCCAGCGCCTGCTCCACGTTCTCCGTCGTCAACACGCCGAACACGACCGGAATGTCCGATTCCCAGGCAGCCTGGGCGATGCCCCGGCTGGCTTCCGCGCTGATGTATTCGAAATGGGGGGTCTCGCCGCGAATCACCGCGCCCAGGCAGATCACCGCGTCGAAGCGTCCGGAACGGGCCATGCGGCGCGCCACCAATGGAATCTCGAAGGCGCCCGGCACCATGACCACCTGGATCGCCGGCTCGGCTGCGCCGGCTTTACCGAGCGTCTCCAGCGCCCCGGTCAGAAGCCGGTCGGTGACGAACTCGTTGAACTTGCTGACGACCAGGCCGAATCGCAGGTCCTTGGCGTCGAGCTGTCCTTCGAGCGGCTTCATACAGAGACCTTCAGCCGGGTCGAGCCCGGTGGTGTGGCGGTGTTCCGTGAACAACGATTGAGGCAAGTCCGGACGCACCTTAGCAGGTTCGCCCAAAAACTGGCAAGGACTACATGGGCGGAGCGGGTCACACTTTATTGAGGATATGACCCAGCTTATTTTTCTTCGTGCGCAGGTAACGCTCGTTGGCCGCGCGGGGAGCGATTTCGATCGGCACACGCTCGGCCACCTTGAGCCCATAGCCTTCGATGCCGACGATTTTGCGCGGGTTGTTGGTAATGAGGCGGATCTTCTGGAGCCCCAAGTTGACCAGGATCTGGGCGCCGATCCCATAGTCGCGCAGGTCCGGTTTGAAGCCCAATTGCAGGTTGGCCTCGACCGTGTCGCTGCCTTCATCCTGAAGCTTGTAGGCGCGGATTTTATTGAGCAGGCCGATCCCCCGCCCTTCCTGGTTCAGATAGAGGAGGACGCCGCGGCCTTCTTTTTCGATGATCTGCATGGCGCTCTGCAATTGGTCGCGGCAATCGCAGCGCAGCGATCCGAACACGTCGGCCGTCAGACAACCGGAATGAACCCGCACCAGACAAGGGGAGCCGTCCTCCACCATCCCCTTCACCAGAGCGATGTGGGTGCCGCCGTCCACTTCGTTCTCGAAGACCACCGCCTCGAACTCGCCGAAAAGCGTCGGGAGCTTCGCGCTCGCGATCCGCTTGATGAAGGTTTCGCGATGCATGCGGTATTCGATCAGGGATTTGATCGTGACCAGCTTGATCTTGTGCCGCCTGGCGAATTCCATGAGTTCCGGCACCCGCGCCATGGTCCCGTCTTCGTTCATGATTTCGCAGATGACCCCGGCCGGGTAGAGTCCGGCCAGTCTGGACAAGTCCACCGAGCCTTCGGTCTGCCCCGCCCGTTTGAGCACCCCGCCCTTCTGGGCTTTCAACGGGAAGATGTGCCCCGGCCTGGCCAGGTCGGCCGGCTTGCTCTTCGGATCGATGGCCGTACGGATCGTGGTGGCACGGTCGGCCGCGGAAATTCCGGTGGTGATGCCCTTCCGCGCATCGATCGACACGGTGAAGGCGGTCCCAAACGTCGCCGTGTTCTCGGCCGCCTGGGGAGGGAGTTGCAACTCTTCCACTCGTTCCGGCGTCAGCGCCAGACAGATCAAGCCGCGGGCATGCTTCGCCATGAAATTGATGGACTGCGGGGTGATCTTTTCCGCCGCCATCACCAGGTCCCCTTCGTTCTCCCGATCCTCGTCGTCCACGAGGATCACGAAGCGGCCCTTCTTGATGTCCTTGATCGCCTGTTCGATCGTGTCGAATTCCTGCGCCATGCCCGCCATTTCCCTTGCGCTCATTCCGGACCGATGCGCAGCCCATTATAGGGGGTCGGCGTGAAAAACGCCACTGCGCGGCCTTCCGGATGGGTATCGGCTCCCGCTTTTCGCTTCATTCCGCTCGGCTCCTTCGAATCGCGACGACGACGCTCGCCAACGCCATGAGGCTCGCTCCGCCGAATAGCAAGAACCCCATCCCGTAGCTGCCGGTGTGATCCTTCAGCAAGCCGAAGGAGAGGGGAATCGCCATCCCGCCGAACCCGCCCGCCGCCCCGATGACGCCCGATGCCAGGCCGATCTGCTTGGACAACCGCTCGGAGACCACCTGAAATACCACCCCGTTGCCGAATCCCATGCAGGCCAGCGCCGCCACCATCAACGGACCGGTCCACACCAGCCCGGGAAAGGACGCCAGCGCCATGGCGAGGAGCGATAGAACCGGAAACAGCCCCCGCAGCACCGCCAGGCCACCGACACGATCCGCCACATAGCCGCCGAACGGCCGGGCCAAGCTCCCCGCCAACCCGCAGAGCGCCGCCCAGGACCCGGCCGGCACCAGATCCAACCCGTATTGATCATGGAGGAACAGGGGCAGGAAACTGCAAAACCCGACAAAGCCGCCGAACGTCACCGCATAGATGAAGCACAGCCAAGAGACCGAAGGCAGCCGGCCGATATCCTTCATCCTGCTCCACCAACCGGCTCCCCGTTCCACGCGCCAGGCGCCTCCGTCTCCGCGCACCAGCAAGGCGAATCCAGCGGTCGTCGCCAGCACAGGGAGCGCCATGAACCCGAAGACTCCGTGCCACCCGACCGCTTGCGCCAACCGAGGGGCAAAGAACGTCGCCAGCACCGTCCCGCTGTTGGCCGACGCGGCGATGCCCATGGCCAGTCCCTGGTAGGCCGGAGGATAGGCACGGCTGGCCAGGGGCAGCGCCACCGCAAAACTCGCTCCGGCCGTGCCGAGCAGCAGCCCGATCCCCAGCAACTCGCCGAAACTCCCGGCTCCCATCCAGCCCCACAGCAGCGCCAGCAGTTCGCTGCCCAGCAGCACCAGGCCCACCGTTTTGGGCCCAAAGGCATCGCTGAGCATGCCGACCGGAATCCGCAGCAACGCGCCGCCCAACAAGGGCACGGCGACCAACAATCCCTTCTGCGTCGCGCTCAGCGCAAAGTCCTCCGCAATGGACACCCCCAAGGCCGCGACCAGCAACCAGGCCATGAAGCTGACTTCAAAATGCAGCCACGCCCCCAACAGCGAGGGCCAATGCCCGCTCCGGATGGCCCTGACGATCTTCTGCACCAGCCCCTCCGTTCCGCCCGACAAAGCCGTCGCCCTGCAACCACGCCCGGCTCACTAACTATATGATCGCCCATTCCCATTTCGCAACCGACATCCCGAGGCTTTGTTCTTGTTCCCATTGCGTTTATAATCACCCGACCGAGAGAAACCGCACCGGACACATTCGCTAAAGAGCCTCATGACGGACCAGCCACGCCAGACCGACGAAGAGATCGAGGACGCCGAGGCCCTCGACGATGCGAGCATCGAGCCGGACCAGGCCGAGCTGGCGGAAGAGCTGTCTCCGGCCGCGGCACAGGTCGCCGAAGAGTCGCAGAAGACCGCCATCACGACGGTCGCTCCGGTTACCGCGCTCCAACAGTATCTCGCCGAGATCCGCCGCTACCCCTTCTTGTCCAAAGAAGAAGAGATCCGGTTGTTTCAGGAATACCAGGCGCAAGGCAGCCGCGAGGCGGCGGTCAAGCTGATCCTGGCGAACTTGCGCGTCTCCGTCTCCATTTCCTCCGAATATCTCCACACCGGCGCGGACCAGATGGACTTGATCCAGGAAGGCAACGTCGGCCTGATGCAGGCGATCAAAAAGTTCGACCCGACGAAAAACGTGCGCTTCTACGCCTACGCCGCCTGGTGGGCCCGCGCCTACATCTTGCGGTATCTGCTCAACACCTATCGCCTGGTCAAGGTCGGCACCACGCAAGACCAGCGCAAGCTTTTCTACAACCTCAAAAAGGAAAAGGCCAAACTGGAGCGCGAAGGGTTCGTGCCGGACGCGAAGCTGCTGGCCGACCGGCTGAACGTCCGCGAACGGGACGTGATCGAGATGGACCAGCGACTAGGGAGCTGGGAACTCTCGCTCGACCAGCCGCTGAACCAGGAAACCGAGGGGACCCTCCTCGACATCCTGCCTTCGAAGGAACCGGCGGCCGACGATCAGCTCGCGGACCGCGAGCTGAAGACGCTTTTCAGACAGAAACTGGCCGAGTTCACCAAGGGGCTGCCCGAACGGGATGAAGACATTCTCCGCAACCGGATTCTCTCGGAAACGCCCCTGACGTTGGACGACCTGGGCCAGAAATACGGGATCACGAAAGAGCGGACCCGCCAGCTGGAAGCGAGGCTGATCAAACGGTTGCGTGACTATCTGAAGCAGGAGATCAAGGACTTCGACCTCCTCCGCTCATAGCCCGCTGCGCATTTCATCCGCGCAAGAACGTCCAAGCCGTTGATTTTCAATCAGTTATTGTCGTTCAGGCTTAAAGGACTCCCCCGCAAAGAAATTCTTGGCGACAGGCCTTGACTTGCCCGGCCCCGGGGCTATCTCTCGTGGCACCTGCGGCAGCGTCTCGAATCTCTTATTCAGGCTGTTCGTTTGAATCCGTTGATGCAGCACTGCGTATCAGTTGCACGGACATCACAACAATCAAGGGCACTCGAATTAACTTAAGGAGGGAGCGTTATGACGACCAAGACCCACCACGAGGAGAAGGAAAAGAAGGGCACGTCCGCCAAGGGGTTTCAGCCGCTCGGCGATCGCGTATTCGTGACCTACACCGAAGAGATGGAGCGGACCGCCGGCGGTATTTATGTGCCGGAAACCGCCAAGGAAAAACCCCAGCGGGGTTCGGTGCAGGCGATCGGCAAGGACGTGAAGAACCTCAAGGTCGGCGATCAGGTGCTCTTCGACAAGTATTCCGGCAGCAAGCTCCACATCGACGGCGAGGACTGCCTGATCCTGAAGGAAGAAGACATCCTGGGCATCTTCACCAACTAAACGTGTCACTCACCACACATCACGACGACCACACGATCAAGGGAGGAAGCAATGGCTAAGCAATTGTTGTACAGCGATGCGGCGCGGGCCGCCATCCTGAAGGGCGTCAATCAGCTCGCCGACGCCGTGAAGGCGACGTTGGGCCCGAAGGGACGCAACGCGATCCTGGATAAGAAGTTCGGCGCGCCGACCATCACGAAGGACGGCGTGACCGTGGCCAAGGAAATCGAGCTCAAGAACCCCTACGAGAACATGGGCGCCCAGTTGGTGCGCGAAGTCGCCAGCAAGACCAGCGACACGGCCGGCGACGGCACCACGACCGCGACGGTGCTCGCCCAGGCGATCTACCGCGAGGGGGCGAAGAACATCACGGCGGGCGGAAACCCGATGGAGATCAAGCGCGGGATCGATCGCGCGGTCGAGGTGGTGATTGCGGAGCTCAAGAAGCTCAGCAAGCCCTGCCAGGCCAAGACCGAGATCTCCCAGGTCGGGACGATTTCGGCCAACAACGACAAGACCATCGGCGACCTGATCGCGGAAGCGATGGAGAAGGTCGGCAAGGACGGGGTCATCACGGTCGAGGAAGCCAAGTCCATGTCCACCTCGCTGGACGTGGTCGAGGGCATGCAGTTCGACCGCGGCTACATCTCCCCCTACTTCGTCACCAACGCCGAGCGGATGGAAGCCTCCGTCGAGGAACCGTTCATCCTCATCAACGAGAAGAAGGTCAGCGGCATGAAGGACCTCCTGCCCCTCCTGGAGCAGGTCGCCAAGATGGGCAAGCCGCTCGTCATCATCGCCGAGGAAGTCGAGGGCGAGGCCCTGGCCACCCTGGTGGTGAACAAGCTGCGCGGCACCCTGAACGTGGCGGCCGTGAAAGCCCCGGGCTTCGGCGACCGCCGCAAGGCCATGATGGAGGACATCGCCATCCTGACCGGCGGCCAGGTGATTTCCGAGGAACTGGGCCTGAAGCTCGAGAACATCAAGCTCACCGACCTGGGCCGCGCCAAGCGCGTCACGATCGACAAGGACAACACCACGATCGTGGAAGGCTACGGCGATCCCAAGAAGATCGAAGGCCGCGTGAAGCAGATCAAGGCCCAGATCGAAGAAACCACCAGCGACTACGACCGTGAGAAGCTTCAGGAGCGGCTCGCGAAGATCGTGGGCGGCGTCGCGGTCATCAACGTGGGCGCGGCGACCGAGACCGAGATGAAGGAAAAGAAGGCGCGCGTCGAAGACGCCCTGCATGCGACCAAGGCGGCCGTGGAAGAGGGCATCGTCCCCGGCGGCGGCGTGGCGCTCCTGCGTTGCGTGTCCTCGCTGGAAGGCATCAAGGATCTGCCGGCCGAGCAGCTGGTGGGCGTCACCATCGTGCGCCGGGCCCTCGAAGAGCCGATCCGCCAGATCGTCGGCAACGCCGGCATGGAAGGGTCGGTCGTCGTGGACAAGGTGCGCCAGGAAAAGAGCCCCTCGTTCGGGTTCAATGCGGCCACCGAGCAGTATGTGGACATGCTCAAGGCCGGAATCATCGATCCGACCAAGGTCACGCGCTGCGCCCTGCAGAACGCGGCCAGCGTGGCGGGCTTGATGCTCACCACCGAGGTTATGATCACCGACCTGCCGGAAGAGAAGAAGGAACCGGCCATGCCCGGCGGCCACAGCCACGGCATGGAAGGCATGTACTAAGCAACAAGCTGACAGCAGTCAGCCGTCAGTCTTCAGCGAACGGGCCGGGTGGCGAAACCACCCGGCCCGTTTGTTTTAGAATGTCCCACTAAACATCTACTCACTGGAGGCAGAGAGCATGATGAAACCTAAGCTCATAAGCACAGAGCCGTCACCCTGCTGTGGCGGAGAAGCACAGATTGTCCGCAGCCGCGAAGGTGGCTTCATATCCCGGGATTGCCTAACCTGTGGAAGATCTCATTATGTAAACGAACATCAACTTCCAAAGCTTCCGTGTGAAGCCTGCCACATTCCCATGCAAATCAAAAAACTAGATTTAACAAACTACTTCTACGAATATCCGCATTGCAAGAACTCCCGCAAGATTGCTGACATTGTGCTACCGTGGAGTGAAGAGTTTCGTTACTCTGGATTAGCAGCCCATGGTGATCCGAGCCTCCCACAATGAATAAACGTTCGGCCATCTGGGGCCGCAGGCTTGTGGAGCGGCATCAGAGTCACATGGCAAATCGCTCGGCGGACGCGGCGGCGGCTTGTGGTGCCTGCTATGTGAAGCTGAGTTTGGCTAAGCCTAGACGCAGCAAGTTCAGGCAACAAGTCACCACGGAGCGTGGAGCGATCCATGCGACTCTGGCTCACGCGCGGAGCAAGCCTCGCGGACTCGGCGCGATCTAACGAGAAATTTTCTTCAACGCGTCTTTGAGCAGGCGGGACTTCGCCGGCGCGGCGAAGAGGTCGCGGAAGGCGCCGTTGACGAGCGTCGTATGTTGCCGGCAGGCTTTGACGAAGGCGGCGCGGCTGGCCTCACGATTCCTGCCCCCATAGCCGAGACGGATCGCGCAGCGGGTCAATTCCTCTTCCTCTTCCGGCAGCGCGTGGGTTTGCAGATCGTGCACCATCTGCAGCTTGTGCTCCACGTCGCGCAGGAACAGATAGGCGCGGGCCAGGGCCTCCTCCTGCTCTTTGGACAGAAACCGTAGCCGGCGCAGCCGCGCCAAACCGCCGAGCGTGCTGCGGTCCAGAATCGCCGGCACCCGCCGGCCGCACAGGACTTGCAGCGCCTGCACCGTGAATTCGATCTCGCGGATGCCGCCGGTTCCCAACTTGACGTTGCGGGTCTCATGTCCGCGCCGGCTCATCTTCTCGTCGATCATGTCCTTGACGGCTTTGACCTGATCCAGGACCTCGGTCGCGCCTTTGAGTCCGGACGGCCCCTGCTTCGCTCCCAGGACGAAGGGCTTGACCAGCCGGAGAAACGCCTTCCCGACCGACTGGTCGCCGGCCACCGGCCAGGCCTTGAGCAGGGCCAGTCGCTCCCAGACCTGCCCGCGCACCTTGTAGTACTGCTCATACTCGGCCAGGGACCTGGCCAGCCGCCCCACCGAACCCTCGGCGCGCAGACGCAAGTCCACACGAAACACGGAGCCCTCCTGCGTGACTTCCGTCAGCACCTTGGTCAGATCGCGCGCCAGGTACTCGAAATACTCCTCGTTAGAGATGGATCGCTGATGGCCGATGGCTGATGGCTGATGGCTCGGATGCGTTTCGCCTTCGTCGGAACCGTAGACGTAGATCAAATCCACGTCGGAGCTGAAATTGAGTTCGCCCCCTCCCAGCTTGCCCATCCCGATCACGGCAAACCCGGTCGTCACAGGCTTGTTCTTGGAATCCCGATGAGTCGGCTTGCCGTAGCGGGCCTGCAACGAGGCCTCGACCGTCTCATAGGCGGCTTGAACAAGGACGGAGGCCAGATCCGACAGGGCGGCGGTCGTCTCCTGCACGCCCGCGAACCGCTGGATATCCCGCAAGCCGATCCGCAGCATGGCGCGACGCTTGAATCGCCGTAGCGCCTCCAGCTTCAATTCGGTCGCCGTGACCGCGGCGAGGGCCGCGCGGACTTCCTGCTCCAGCTCCTTGCGCGACGGCTGGACGGCCAGGACTCCCTCTTCGGCCAGCCAGTAGACCAGGAAGGGATCGCGGATCAGGGTTTGGGCCATGGCGGGGCTGTTCCCGAACATGGCGCAGAGCAGATGCACCAGCCTCGGGAACTCGGAAAGATAGCCAAAGAGCTGCACCCGGTTGAGGCCTGCTTCGAGAAACCGTTCCCAATGGGTCAGCGCCTGATCGGGATCGGCCGTACGCGCCACGCCGTCGAGGATCTCGCCGAGGAAAGTGGCCAGGATCGCGCGGGCCCGAGGCTCGCCGGCTATGGCCTGAAGGGCTGCGTCGGCCCGTTTCGGGTCGCGAATGCCATAGGGGGTCAGCAAGGCGCCGACCTCCTCCTGGGTCAGTCCCTTGGCGAACAGCAGCGCGTTCAGCCGTTGCGCCACCTGTCCCGTGCCGGCCTTGATGCGCTTCCAGGAGCCTGCGGTTCGAGTCGCCATGGGAAGGCATTATACCGGCGTCCCACTATCCGCCACAATGCGCACACAATGAGGCTGCGTTTGCGCCGCGCCGACGGTATACTGGGACCATGATGACGCCCGAGGAACGACTGGCCGCCCTCCAGCCCCTGTGTCCGGATGTGGACGAGACCCTGGTGCGGGACTTTGTCCTCCGGATGGACCGCGACTACTTCGGCCGATTCTCCCTGGACCAGATCGCCCGCCACATCCGCCTGGCGGCGCGACTCACGCCGGAACACCTCTGCGAAATCGCCATCACCGAACAGCAGGACAGGCGATTTGAGTTGACCCTCGTCGCCTACGATTATTTTGCGGAGTTCGCCACGATCTGCGGTCTGCTGTCGGCTTTCGGGCTGAACATCGAAGAAGGCCAGATCTACACCTTCGCCGAGGCAGCCCCGGCGGCGCGAGTCTCATCGCCAAGCGGATTCCGCCCCAGGCCCAAGACCAGGCCTGGCCTGAGCCGGAAGAAAATCGTGGATATCTTCCGCGTGCAGCCGGTCTCCAGCGCTTCGTTCGGACCGGAGGAGCACCGGCGTCTCGCGGCGGAACTAGGCTCCGTGCTCGGACTCCTCGACGCAGGGCAATTCGAGGAAGCCCGTCATACCGTGAACCGGCACCTCGTCGAGCAGCTCGGCAAGCGCCGCGGGTCGTTCAGCGGCCTGCTCCATCCCGTCCAGATCGCGTTCGACAACGGCCAATCGCCGACGGACACGATCATGGACATCCGGTCGGACGACACCCCGGCTTTCCTCTACGCTTTCGCCAATGCCCTGGCCATGCGCGACATCTACATCGCCAAGGCGCAATTCGCCATCGAACAGGGCAAGCTGCACGACCGCTTTTACGTCCGCAGTCGCTACGGGCAGAAACTGACCAATCCGGCCGACCAGCAGCAATTGCGCCTGACCGCCGTTCTCATCAAGCAGTTCACGCACGCCCTCACCTGGGCCCCGGACCCGACCAAAGCCCTGGAAGCCTTCGACCAGTTCCTCGACCTGACCGTGCAGGAGACGAAAGGCAAGACGCAGCAGCAGGCCCTGGCGTTTCTCGGCGACAAAAAGACCTTCCCGCTCCTGGCCCGCTTGTTCGGCGCCAGCGACTTTCTCTGGGAAGACTTCCTGCGTCGGCAGCACGGCAATCTCCTGCCGCTCCTCCAGGACTACCGCGATGCGCCGCTCATCAAACCGATAGCCTCGCTCCGCAAGGAACTCGACCGCCTCCTGGACCGAGCCAAGACCGACGCCGCGAGGAAAGAAGCCTTGAACCGGTTCAAGGACCGCGAACTCTTCCGCATCGACATGAAACATATCGTCGAGCCCAGCACCAGCCTGGCCGACTTCTCGCTCGCTCTGACCGAACTGGCCGAAACGATCGTGGACCGCAGCTTGCACGACTGCCACGCTGCGTTGCATAAACAATACGGCGCGCCTCGTCTGGCCAACAAGAAGCCCTGTCCCTTCGCAATCCTCGGCATGGGCAAATTCGGCGGCCGCGAGCTGGGCTACGCCTCGGATATCGAAGTGCTGTTAGTCTACGGAGGACAAGGACGTACCGAAGGCAAGCAGGGCATCGAGAACAGCGAATACTTCGAACGGCTGGCCCAGACACTCTTACAGTGGATCGAAGCGAAACAGGAAGGCATCTTCCACATCGACGTACGCCTGCGCCCCCACGGCGGCAAGGGCTCGCTGGCCAATCCGCTGGAGGAGATCGCGAGCTACTACAGCCAGACCGGCCTGGCGGCGCCGTTCGAACGGCAGGCTTTGATCAAATTGCGCCATGTGGCGGGCGACGCAGCGCTCGGCAAGCAGGTGGAAGCTCATCGTGACCGCTTCGTCTACGGTGGCGCGCCCTGGGACCTCGCCGTTGCCCTCGACCTGCGCCGTCAGCAGATCAAGCAACTGGTCGAACCGGGAACCGTCAACGTAAAACTTAGCCCCGGCGGCGTCATCGATATCGAATATGCCGTGCAATACCTCCAAGTCATGCATGGCCATCGGCATGTGTCGCTCCGCACGCCCAATACCATGCAGGCATTGGCCGGACTGGTCGAATGCGGGATCGTGAGCCGGCAGGATGGCGAGAGTCTACGAAAAGCCTATTTCTTCATTCGCATGCTGATCGACGGGCTGCGGATGGTGCGGGGCAATGCGAAGGACTTGGTGCTGCCGCCGAGCGATTCGGACGAGTTCATCTTCCTCGCCCGCCGCGTCGGCTACACGACCGAGGACTGGCAGGCCGGAGCCAGGCATTTACAGACGGATATCGAGCAGCACATGACGGCCACCAAGAACTTCTTCGAGCGGATGTTCGGTTCGACGCCGCCGGCCTGATCAGCGGCGCGCCTTGGAAAGGATCTTTTTCATCGCCCGCTCGTCGAAGGCCCGCAAAGTTTCCGTCCGCACGTTCCCCTGGGCTCCGCCGCCGATCATGAGAGCCGTGGCCGTTTCGTCGTCCGGCGCCTCGAAGACGATCACCCCGTCATACCGGCCCATGGTCCAGTAGATGGCTTTCACCTTGCCGCCGGCCTTCTTGATCGCCGCGTGAAATTTCGCGGCCCGCTTGACCGTCTCCTTCACCTCCCGGATGCCCTGCTCCGTCCACGAGAACAAGCTGATGTAGGTCGCCATGGGTTGCCCCCTTGTTGACGGTGATAGCGCAACGGCGCGCTTGTGCGCGTTTACTCTTTGGCGCCCTCCTCATCCAGCCCAGCCAGGTCGGAGTAGGCCCTCAGGATATCCGACACGGACAGGACGCCGATGATGGTGGCGTCTTCGGTCGTCGCCAGATGGCGGACGCCATTGGCTTTCATCAACGCGATGGCCGCAACCAGCGGTTCGCTGTCCTCGATGGACAGGACCGGCTTGCTCCTGCAGGCCTCCACGGGAGTCTTGTTCGGGTCCAGGCCGCGGCCAACCCCCTTCCGGCTCAAATCCGTATCCGTGATGATGCCGATGTACCGACGGTGATCGTCCACCAGCAGCGAACCGACCCTCCATTTAGAAAGCAGCCGCCCCGCCTCCTTGAGCGAGGCATCCTTGTGGACGCTGCGCACATCCGTGGACATGTAATCGGACACCTTCGCGCCAGCCAGCGGACTTCCCCCGCCAGAACCTCTTGAGGCGACTCCGGACCGGGCCTCGATCAGTTCGGCGATGGCGCTCTCCAGCACTTGCTTGCGCTGATGCAGGCCTTCGCGCTCCACGTCGTGCGCGCCGCTTTCCTGCGCCTCCTCCGGCAAATTGACCAAGCCGGCCGCCTCGCCCAGCTTGGCATAGGCGTAGATCTCCAGCAGCTCCGAGGTTTCCCCGAAGACGCGGCCGAGCAGCCGCTCGGCCGCCGAATCGAACTCTTCCAGGGAGAGGCGGTGCTTGCGCCGGGAAAGGAACAATTGAAATTTGGACAGTTGCTCGCGCAGCCGTTCGATATCTCGTTCCACAAACAGGCGACGCCTCAGTCGCTCGCTGCTTCGTTTCGGCATTGAATGTCCCTGCCTTGCCAAATGATCGTCGTTTACGGTTTCGGCAACTCGCCTCCCCGCAACACCTTGCCCAATATCTGCGGATTCCCCACAAGCTGCGGGGTCTGCTCATTGTTGAAATCCCGTCTGGCCGTGGAGGTCACTTGCGGTTGCAGATAGTCAAACAGCTCCTTGAGCTGGACCACGCCGTCGTGATCTTGGTCCCTGTCCCCGGCCAGTCCCTTGAGAAAGAAATAGGTCAGCAAGCCGTGGCCTTTCTGTCTGTACGTGCTCGCCACCTGCTCGCCGGAGCTTGCGGCCAGCACCGCCATCCTACCGGAAGCCAGCACGGGATTCTCCACCGATAACACCATGGGCCGCATGCCTTGGGCGATGACCGAACGCCCGCCCGCGCCTGAAAAACAGGAATCGAGCACCACAATCGCATCGTTCGCCGGCAGTTTGGCCAGGTTCTCATACAGGCGCTTCAAGGGATACCCTGTATCGCCGATAAAGGCCGGATCGCCGTCGTAGGGCACCAAATAGGCATCCCCGGTCTTGGCATTGGGCGCTCCGTGCCCGGAGTAATAAATGAACACGCTGTCGCCCTTGGCCACATGGTTGGGGAGCCACGTTTCGACATACTTCTGGATGTCGCTTTTGGTTGCATGGTCGTTCACGCGCAGGACGACGTTTTCCTCCGGATAGCCCAGAACCTTCGTCAGATACTTGGCCACGATTTTTGCGTCATGAGCGGCAAAGTCCGCCTTGGGCAGCTGCCCCCGGTACTTCTCGATGCCGAACACCAAGGCATACACATTCTTTTTCGCCGGCGCCGTCACGGTCGGCAGGGTATCGACGTCGCTGGCTAGGGGGACGCCTCCGTGCCGGCGGGCGCGAAGGCTTCCATCGGCCCGCCCGGCCTCTGTCGCAGATACGCGAGAAGCTGCTGATTGGTTTGGATATCGGCGGCAATATCTCGCACCAGATCGCTCGTGCGTTGCTCGATCTGGGGGACGAAGTTTTCCAACGCATCGGCGTTCTCCATACGGGCGGCCAACGCCCCCCCCAACCCGACGGTGAGCCCGACGATGAGCGCCCCTATGGCAACGGAGCCGCGGCCGGCCAAATGAGGAGGGAACCGGGTTTCAGCCTTGTGTTTGCTGACCAGCACACCGGTATGGGCATCCTTGAGAACAAGCTCGATCGTGCAGCGAAGCCCGGCAAGGGCAAACGTCGTTCCTTCCGGCTCATAGGTCGACGTTACAAATGCCAGGAGATCTTCGTTGTTTGGCTGGGCTCGCCTCTCGAACACCGTGACTTCTTCAAACGCATTGGCCAACTCTGTCCGGAGTGCATTGAACACGCCGGGATACAGGTCAACGTCAATCTCCCCTCCCCGTCGTCCAGGCACGATCAGATGTTGAGCCTTCAGCTTATCATCGAGGGCAAGTCCGACTTTGAGCGGAAGCTTTCTGGCTGGTGGCTCGCCGGCCCGGTGAAAGTTCTCCCTGACTGCGCCGGATACCGAACAGGCGGTTGTCCCGAGCAGAAGACACGCAATGAGTAGCAGGCGATAGCGCTTCATCCTACCCTGCTGTCTATCCGGCAAAGATTACAAGGCGCCCGAGAAGACCGGGAGCCCGGTAGCTGAAAAGAAATGAGTGCCCAATCTGAAACGAACGTAGAGATTTGTCAAGCACCGCGCTGGGCTGGCGGATAGGAGATCACGAATAGGCCCGTTCGTTGTGCTGACTGAGATCCAGGCCCAACGCTTCCTCCTCGTGGGTCACGCGCAACCCGACCAGCCGGTCCACAAGCTTGAGAATCGCATAGGTCGCGACAAGGGAAAACAGGCCGACGGCAAGGACGGCGACGGCCTGCATGCCGAAGAACCCCGGATTGCCGTAAAACAGCCCGTCGGCGCCGCCGGGATTCACCGCCTTGGATGCCAGCAACCCCGTGGCCAGGACACCCAGCACGCCGCCGACCCCATGAATGCCGACGACGTCCAGGGAGTCGTCATAGCCGAACTTCCCCTTCCACATGATGGCCAGGTAACTCACCCCTCCGGCCACAAGCCCAATCAGCAACGCCGAGAAGGGCCCGACGTAGCCGGCGCCCGGCGTCACCGTCGCCAAGCCGGCGACGGCCCCGCTGGCGACGCCCAGGACAGTGGGGGTCCCGCGGTGAAGCCATTCCACCAAGATCCAGGCGGCGGCCCCGGCCGTGGCCGCCGTATGCGTGGCCAGAAAGGCGGACACGGCCACCTGGTTGGCGCCCAGCGCGCTGCCGGCGTTGAACCCGAACCACCCGAACCAGAGCAGCCCGGTGCCCAACAACGTCAGCGGCAGATTGTGCGGGGCCATATAGTCGGTCCCGTAGCCATGACGTTGCCCGAGCACGAAGGCGCAGACCAGCGCCGCCGCGCCGGAACTGATATGGACGACCGCCCCGCCGGCAAAGTCCAGGGCCCCCAAGCGCCCCAGCCAGCCGCCGCCCCACAGCCAGTGCGCGATCGGGCAATAAACGAGCAGGGACCAGAGGACCGAAAACAGGAGCAAGGCGCTGAACTTGATCCGTTCCGCAAAGGCCCCGGTGATCAAGGCCGGCGTGATCGCCGCAAACATCAGCTGGAACACCATGAAGGCTTGGTGCGGGATCGTCGGACCGTAGGTCGGGTGAGGGTCCAAGCCGACGCCGTTCAATCCGATCCAGTCCAATCCGCCGATGAGGCCCTTGACGTCAGGGCCGAAGGCCAAGCTATAGCCGACCAGAATCCACAAAATACTGACCAGGGAGAGGATGATGAAACTGTGCATGATGGTGCCCAACACGTTCTTGCTGCGCACCAGCCCTCCGTAGAACAGGGCCAACCCGGGCACGATCATCGCCAGGACCAGCGCCGAGGAGGCCAGAACCCAGGCCGTGTCGCCCGTGTCGATTTTGAGCGGAACGGCTTGCGTTTCCGCCCACACCGCTTCTGCGCCCAAGACCCAGGCCATCCAGATGAACCCCGCCAGCCGCCGCACCTTCGCCGTCCAGGCCATGCTCGTCTCCCTTTCTCCCGCCGACCTTACTGCCGCCCTTGCCATTCCCCGTTATAACAGAGGCGCCGGCAGGAATCCTGCTGGCGCCTCAGGCACAGACGGTGAACCCGCATCTTATCCACCGCCCCGCTTGCCTTGCATTTCCTTGTCGTAAAATTCCAGCATCTGGGCGATGTCCTCTTTCGTCATGCCCTGCTCGATCCACTTGTGGCCCTCGTTGCGCAGCAGCTCTTCGGCCACTTGGGGCGACAGCTCGCGCACGAGCGGCAGAAATTTGATGTAGAAACTCTTGGCGACCTCATAGAAGCCCTGCCAGTGGACATAGTCGGGGGCCATTTTCGACAGACCGTGCCTCGCCCGCCTCCCTTCATGGTGCCACAGCTCATAGAACACCCATTCGATCTTTTCATCGTACGGCGTCGGTGTGATCTTTTTCATGGCCAGCAGTTTGTCCATCGCCGTCTTGGCCGGCTTGCCGAACTTGTCGTTGTACAGGGTGATCCCTTGATCCATCTGCGTAAAGAACCGCTCCACGATCTGTTCACTGTGGCAGGAGGAGCAGACTTGCTTCATGCCCTTCCGTCGATCTTCGAAGTTCTCAAGCCGCGTCGAGACCACCGGACGCAACGTCCAACTGATGCGATCGCCCACGTCATGCGTCACTTCCTGGGTGCCGGTCGCGCTCATATGGCAGGTGGCGCAGGTGGGATAGAGATAGTCCTTGCCGGGCTGCCACTTCTCCGACGGATTGGCGAGCTCCATTTTTTCTTTGTTCGCGGTGAACAGAACGCCGTGCTTGCTCTCCAAGTAGGCCTCGATCTGCGGATGGTCCGGTCCCATATGGCACCGGCCGCAGCTCTCCGGCTGCCTGGCCTGTTCGATGGAGAAACTGTGTCGCGCATGGCAGGCGGCGCAGGTGCCCTTCGAGCCGTCCGGATTCACCCGCCCGATTCCTGAATTGGGCCAGGTCGCCGGATGCAGCTTCCCTTTTTCCATCACCTTCACCACGCTGCCGTGGCAGCCGGCACATCCGGAGGTGACGACATCCGGTCCTTCCACGACGTTCCCAAGGAAGTTGTCGAGGGAGCCGGTAAACTGGGCGGCCTTCGCATGATGGGACTTGCCGAACTCCTTGGCCTCCTTGTCATGGCACTTCATACAGTCCTTCGGCGTCACCAAGGTCGAAATCAGCGCTCCCTCATGGTCATAGGCGTCCGCGTCGCCCTTCTCGGCCCGATGACATTCGATGCAGCCGATCCCCTTCGGCGCATGGCGGCTGATTTTCCAATCGTTGATCCCGCCGACGCCCACATCCTTGGCCGTGTGGCAATCGATACATTTCTTGTTCTCGGCGGAAATGAACGGCCGGAGCCCGCCGCCGCGCCGCTCTTCCACCTGGACATAACCGACGCCGGTGAGCGCCAGAAACAGGACGAGGCATAAGCCGCCGATCAGGTAACGGGTGAAGTTCAACTTCCCGTTCTGCGTCTCTGTATGTTCTTCGCCCATATCCGCCACAAATCCTCCTCAGGAGCAGTCCGCTGTCAGCCATCAGCTATCAGCTTCATCCGGAAGCTGACGGCTGAGTGCTGACGGCTTCCTAGCTCTTTTTCACATCCACAAGTCCAACAGCATCAGCCCCGCAAACAGCCCCACCGCAACGGTTCCGACCAGAGCATTGACGACCGCCATGGGCCAGCCCCGTTGCGAGAGCATTCGATCCAGAAAGGGGTAGCCCACAAAGAGTCCTGCTCCGCCCAGGAGACTCCAGAGCGAGAGCGGCGCCGGCAACAGGGTAATCCACATGTAGGCGGCGGAAAAATACCAGGGCGGCGAGACATCCGACGCCACCTCCTGCGGATTGGCGGGCGGGCCCAACCCCGGAGGGAAAATCATGACCAAGTCCGTCAGCAAGATCAGCAATCCGACGGCGACCGCCCCCATCATCATCGTGTGTTCCGGATAGAAGGGATGGTAGCCGCGGCTTCCCTTCACCTCCGCAAAGCCCAGGATGCGGACCACGAGCACATGGCCGAGCACCAGGCCGCCCAGGAGCGCCGGCAGCAGCTTGGTATGCAGATCGTACAGGCGCAGCAGCGTCCCCCCAGAGACCTCTTCGCCCCCGCGCAAGAGGTACATCAGCGGGGTGCCGACGACGGGCACGGTTCCCAGCATGTTGGTGACCACCGTCATCCCCCAATAGGAGACGTTGTCGTAGACCAGGGAATAGCCGGTGAATCCCATGGCCAGGGTGACGAACAGCACCAGCGATCCGGTCACCCACTTCAACTCCCCCGGCGCCCGGTAGGCGCGCGTGACGAACACCCGGATGACGTGAAAGAGGACAAACACGATCATCAGATCCACGGAAAACTTGTGCAAGCCCCGCACGAACCACCCGAGATAGACCTCATGCGTAATCTGATCGATGCTCTCGTAGGCTTTCTCCGGCGCGGGCACATAGTAAAAGGTCAGCATCAAGCCGGTCGCCACCAGGAGCCCAAAGAGGGTCAGGGGGATCGCCCCCAACGTATAGGGCCACCAATCCAGATGCTCGGGCAGGTCTTTCTGGATGTAGGCGATCCAGTCCTTCCGATCTTGTCCATCGGCTGGTGGCGCCTGTGTCGGTGAAGCCGCCGATTCCATGACTGACTCCTGTAAAGCGTTGTCAGCGATCAGTTTTCGGTCATCAGTTTTTAGATTGACCAAGAACGGATAACTGACGACTGATAACTGTCAACTACCCGCTCTGGATGTTCACGTACAACTGCCCGCCCCGCTTCACGACCGCGAACCGATCCAACGGCCTGGGCGGGGGACCGGCGATGTTTTTTCCGGTTTTGTCGAACCGCCCCTGATGGCAGGGACAGACAAACTCTCTCTGTTCCTTGCTCCAGGACACCAGGCAGCCCAGGTCCGTGCACCGCCGGGAAAACGCCACCACGCCTTCGTCCGATCGCAAGACCATGATCTTGTGGCCGCCAAGATCCATCGGCACCGCCTCTCCGACGGGCACCTGCGACTCAGTCCCGATCAGGACCTCTTCATATCGCCTCGGCTTCGGACTGGGCACCAGGAACTGCGCGAAACGCAGCGCCAGGGTCCCCATGCCGAAGAGCAACCCAAAGCCCATCACCGCCTGGCTGAGAAACCGCCGTCGCCCCGCGTCATCGTGGATAATCGCCATGGCTAGTTGGAATATCCTTTTTCCCCATGCTGGGTCAGATCCAGGCCCATGACCTCGGCCTCTTCGTCCACCCGGGGAGGCAGCACCGCACCCAGTCCCTTCACCAACAGATAGGTCATTCCTCCGGCAAAGACCCAGACGGCCAAGACGGCCACGCATTGCACAAAAAACTGATAGGGGTAGCCGTAGAACAGCCCGTCGCTGCCCGCTTGATTGACCGCCGTCGAGGCAAACAGCCCCGTCGCGATCATCCCCCAGGTCCCGCCCACCGCGTGCATTCCGAACACGTCCAGTGAGTCGTCGTAGCCCAGGATCGGCTTCACGAAATTCACCACCATGTAGCAAAATCCGCCTGCCCCGATGCCGATAACGAGCGCCGAGAGGGGGCTGACGTAGCCGGCTGCCGGCGCGATCGCCACAAGGCCGGCGACGCCGCCGCTGACCGTTCCCAAGACTGTGGGTTTGTCCCGTTGAATCCACTCCACCGAGGTCCAGGCCAGCGCGGCGGCGGCCGCAGAAGTCTGGATGGCCACAAAGGCGCTCGTCACCGTGCCCATGGAGACCACACCCTGGCCTGAGGCAAAGCCGCACCAGCCGACCCACATCAGAGCGGCGCCGCAGACCGAGAGCGGCAGATTGTTCGGCCGCATCTCCGTTCGTCCGTGCCCTTTGCGGGGCCCGATCAGGATCGCGGCCACCAATGCCGTCACGCCGGCGCTGACGTGCACCACCGCACCGCCCGCAAAATCCAGGCTCCCTATGGAACCCAACCAGCCGCCCCCCCACAGCGAATGCGCGAGCGGGCCGTAGACCAGCAGGACCCAACAGAACCCAAACAAGAGGAAGAACGAACAGCGGGTCCGTTCGACGATACCCCCCGCCACCAACGCAAGCGCCAATGACCCCGAGAGGACGAGAGACATGAGCCGCAGGGGCGTTTGCCCCAGCCCCAGGCCGGCCATGCTGCCGGCCCGAGCCCCCAGATCCATAGCCCCGGCGCCGACAAGCCAACAGAGCGACACCAACACCAGGGCCAACACCGGCAGGGCCAGCGTATTCAGGACGTTCTTCCGGCGCACCATCCCGGCATAGAACAGCGCCACGCCGGGAACGGTCAGCATGACCAACGTCGTGGCGATCAGCAGCCAGGCAGTATGAGAGGCGCCCTCAACGGACATGAATCAAATCGCCCCCTCGCGCGTTCGATTCAGCGACACGCAATACCGGCACCCTCCGTCGCGCCGGAGAAACACCAACCCGGAGCGACTCAACCGGTCGATCGCAAGAAATACTTGAGCCCAACTGACGGTCGGCTGCAGAGAGGCCAGCTGCTCGATCGTCTGAGCCCCTTTCATTTTCAGCGCGTCGAGGAGTCGCTGTTCAACCCCGGAAGCAAGCCCCGCTTCCGTCCGAGACACAGGCGGGCCCTGCATGGCATTCTCCATAAAGACACCTCCTTGGCTCATTGGGCAGAGAACATTCACGTCACCCAACAAGGCTCAAGGAGAAATGAGCAAGTTCAGTGCCACGGAGAGAAGCGTCAAATGGCTGGAATTCGAGAGTATCCTCGCCCATGCCGTTCTCATCCCCGACAATTTTGTCGGATATCTGACAAATTGGCTGGGCCTGTGACGGGAATTGCCGAAGAACGAACAGGGCTTATGCACGAGGGGCGCCGCCAGCCTCTTGGCCGACGGCGCCCCTCTTCCGTGATGCCACGTATGCTAGAAGGTCTTGTATTCGAGCCACTTCCCGTTCAATGTAATCTTGCACCGGGCCTCGCCGTGACTGCCGGTGACCTTGTCCATATCGATCGTAAAGTCGATCGCGCTCATGATCCCGTCGCCGAACATCTCGTTGGCCTGTTCCCGCATGGAGTCGCCATAGACCCCGATGATCTCCAACAGCCGATACTTGAACGGATCGGTCGTATTGGGAAAGTCGGTCCGGACCGGAAACTTCGACAGGGATTCGGTGGTGACCTTGTCCAGGCCCAAGGCCTTCCCAATCTTTGCCGCCTCCCTCGGCGGCAGCCGGTGGGTGCCGTTCAACGCCGCCGCTACGAACGTCGGGTTCCTGCCCACGAGTTTGGCCACCTGGGCGATCGTCATCTTCTTGGCCAACCGCTTGGCCTTGATCAGATCCTTTGCCGCCATGCTTTCATTCCTCCTTCTATGAATAAAGTTGCCTCACCACCCCAACGCCAGATTGCTCAGGCCTCGGACGCCACAGACGGCACTGGTTGCACCACGCTCGACGTCTGCGCAGACGCCACCCGGTACGGACTCACCAGCCAGTACAAGCCTCCGACAAACACCCCTCCGCCGACGATGTTGCCGAGCACCACATAGAACTGGTTGTAGAAGAATCCCGCCCAGGACACCTCCACCCCATGAGGCAAGAAGAGCGCCATGCCCAAAAACGACTGATTGGCGACGCTGTGTTCGAAGCCGATCCCGATGAACGCAAACAGGCACCAAAAGATGAGCAGTATCTTGGCGGTGTCGCTGCTCGTCCGGGCGGCGGTCCAGACCGCGAGACAGATCAGCCAGTTGCAGAGAATGCCTCTCAGAAACAACTCCCACTCCGGGAGCGCCATCTTCATCATCGCCACCTTCTGGATCACGTCGAGCTGCGGTGCCTTCGACATGACGCCGGATTGCGCCACCAACCAGGCCAGCCCCAAGGACCCCAAGAGGTTGCCCGCCCAGGACCAAAAGTTAAGCAGCGCCACATCCGCCCAGCTGACGCCCCCGGAGAGCCCGCCGATCGCGCCGACCATGTTGTTGCCGGTAAAGAGCTCGGCTCCGGCAAAGATGACAAGGGTCAGGGCGATTCCGAAGGATGCGCCCATCACCAGTTTCGCCGCCGGCGAGGCGACCGCCACGAAGGGGGCGCCCACGCTGAAGATCAACGCGATACTGAACCCCAGATAGATGCCGGCAAAAGCCGACAGGATCAGATACCCGGGGAGTGATCGTTGGAGATAGTTCGTCTTCTTGATCGCCGCTTGGGTGATCCGCTCATGATCCGCTGTATGCATGGGGCCCTCCTTACTGTGATTGCCGACAAATCGACCGTCACCTCGCCCGCTCTTTGCGGGAGCTACGGAGTCCGCAGGGCCAAAAAAAAGACGCCCTGTCCCTTTATGGGATAGGACGTCATTGTCCATGCCACGGCTTTGCACAACCGGGCGCGGAGACATCACTGTCTCCGTATGATATGGGCTTACAAAAAAACGTCCTCACCCCGGTGGAGTTGAGGACGCCATTGTCCACACGATCTGACTCTGCCCGCCCGTCCACAAAACGTCATTGCTTTGCGTACGGACGCGCATGTGTATCATGGACTGGGGAATAATGTCAAGAGAGGCGCCCCTCGAACGAACGCCGTCAGGACCGCAGGGACGCCTCAACCAGCCGATATTTCTTGACCTTGTAGGCCACCTGCCTTGGGCTGAGCCCAAGGGCCCTGGCGGCCTTTGCCTGCACCCATCCCGACCGTTCCAGCGCCGCCTTGAGCTGCTCACGTTCCAGGTCGCGCAGGCTCTGCCCGAGCGTTTCCCCTTGCGCATTCCTGGGAGCTGCGCCGAGCCCATGCGTGACCCGCTCCATGTCGGCAAAGTAGCCGCGAAGCGAGGACGGAACGGAATCGAGCGTGACGAGGTCTGACCGGGGTTCCGTCATCACCACCAACCGTTCCACGCAATTCTGCAACTCACGGACATTGCCCGGCCATTCATACTGGGTCATCAACGCCATCAGATCCCGTCCCAGGCGAACATGGCGGGCGTTCTCCCGGTTGAAGCGATCCAGAAAATGATCGATCAACAAAGGAATATCGCCCGTTCGCTCCCGCAACGGCGGGAGCGTCACCGGCACGACGTTCAGCCGGTAATAGAGGTCTTCCCGGAATGTCCCCGCCCGCACCATGGCCTCCAGGTCCCGGTGGGTCGCCGATACCAGCCGGACATCCACCGACAGCAGCCTGCTTCCCCCCACCCGCTCGAAGCACTTGTCCTGGAGCACGCGTAGCAACTTGACCTGGACGGAAGGCGGGATGTCCCCGACTTCATCCAGAAAAAGCGTACCGCCATCCGCCAACTCGAACCGCCCCTTACGCTGCTCCACGGCTCCGGTAAAGGCCCCCCGCTCGTGCCCGAACAGCTCGCTCTCCAGCAGACTCTCGGTCATCGCCGCGCAATGCAGACGAATGAACGGACCTCTTGCCCTGGTTCCATGCGCATGGATGGCCTTCGCCACCAACTCTTTGCCGGTGCCGCTCTCCCCCCGCAACAAGACCGTCGCCTGGCTGCCGCTCACCCGGCGGATCGCCTCGTATACCTCGCGCATGGCCTCGCTCTGGCCCACCAGACTTGTTTGCAAACCAAGGTGCCGCCCCGCCGCAGCGCGGTGACTGGCTCCCTCCCCTTCCGGCTCCATCCCCGCCAACCGTCTCCGTACGACCTGCAAGCGCCCGGCAAGCAACTGGAGGGCCCGCTCCAATCGTTGCGCCACGGGCTCGGGGCCGTCCAAGGCAGCCGACACGGCTTCTAACGCCTCACATTCCTCGCTCAAGCGGCTCTCGTCCAGATCCGTCACCGTTGTCATGTTCCCCATATCCGATCAGTTCACCGATCAGGGACGAATAATGAGAAAGGCGCCAGCATTCTGCCAGAAAGAGCGTTTCTCTCTTCCCGGCAGAGCTGGCGCCTTTGCCAGACGAACGGCCCAACAACGTTGTCGGGCTGCTCCCATAGGTTCATTCGGCAACCCACAGCCGGCACCATCGCCGGCCCGGCCGCCGTGCCTCACCCTCTACACGTCATAGTAGAGAAAGAACTCGTAGGGGTGCGGCCGCAGCCGCATGGTATCGACCTCTTTCGTCCTCTTGTAGCCGATCCAGGCCTCGATCAAATCCTCGCTGAACACCCCGCCCTTCAGAAGGAACTGATGGTCCTTCTCGAGGTGATTGAGCGCTTCGTCCAGGCTGCCCGGCATGGTCCGAATCTTGGAGGCCTCCTTGGCTTCGAGATCGTAGAGGTCCTTCTCGGCCGGTTCGCCCGGGTTGATCTTGTTTTCGATCCCGTCCAAGCCCGCCATGAGCATCGCCGCGAAGGCGAGGTACGGATTGGCGCCGGGATCCGGGAATCGCACCTCGATCCGTTTTGCCTTGGGACTCGGCGAATACATGGGAATGCGGATTCCCGCCGACCGGTTGCGGCTGGAGTAGGCCAGCAACACCGGCGCTTCAAACCCCGGCGTGAGTCGCTTATAGGAATTCGTCGTCGGGTTCGTGAAGGCGGCCAACGCCGGCGCGTGCTTCAAAATGCCGCCGATATAGTTCAGGCAGAGCTGCGATACGCCCGCATACTCTTTCCCGGCGAACAGAGGCTTGCCGTCTTTCCAGATGCTCTGGTGGGTGTGCATGCCGGACCCGTTGTCCCCGAAGATGGGCTTCGGCATGAAGGTCGCCGTCTTGCCGTGGCGGCGTGCCACGTTCTTGACGATGTACTTGTACATCATCATCTTGTCGGCCGTCCGAACCAGCGAGTCGAACCGGATATCGATTTCGGCTTGTCCCGCCGTCGCCACTTCGTGATGGTGCTTCTCGATCGAGATGCCGGCCCGTTCCATTTCCAGAATCATCTCGCTGCGGATGTCCTGTTGGGTGTCCGTCGGCGGGACCGGGAAGTACCCTTCCTTGTGACGGATCTTGCCGCCCAGATTCACGCCCTCCTGCCCCATGTTCCAGACGCCTTCGTCCGAATCGATGAAGTAGTAGCCGCTGTGGCTCGTCTGATCGTAGCGGGCGTGATCGAAAATGAAGAATTCGGCTTCCGGCCCCCAATAGGAGATGTCGCCGATCTTGGTGCTCTGCAGATGTTTCTCCGCTTTCTGCGCGATGAACCGGGGATCGCGGTCATACGTTTCGCGCGTGATCGGATCGACCACATTGCCGACCAGGCTCAACGTCGGCACGGCGCAAAAGGGGTCCAGGCAGGCCGTTTCAGGATCCGGCACCACCAGCATGTCGCTGTTATTGATGGCCTTCCAGCCGCGAATCGACGACCCATCCAGGCCGGACCCGTCTTTGAACAGGCCTTCGGTCAACTCGTTGACGGGAATGCTGAAATGCTGCCACGTCCCGATCAGATCGACAAATTTTAGATCCACGATCTGCACCTTGTGCTTCTTGGCAAACTCCAATACCTCGCGGGGATTCATTCCGAGCCTCCTTTCAGATCGCCGTTACGATGAGAGTGATAGAGATGACGCACCCGCCTGCTGCCCGACTGGCTCGCCGAGGAACCGGCCGACGTCGTCTTTGATCCGAACCCGGACCGTTTCGAGAAACTCCTGATCGGTGATTTTATGTCCTTGCCGATCCGTCACGTAAAACACGTCCGCCACCTGATCCAGCCTGGTCGAAATGCGCGCCGCATGCACGGAGAGCCCCAGCTTAAAAATGGCATGGGTGATGACATACAACAAGCCCTGCCGGTCGTCCGCAAACACGTCCAGGATGGTAAAGCGATCCGAGGTTTCGTTGTCCACCTGAACTTCCGTGGGCTGCCGATGGGCCGGAAGCGGCTTGGAGGAAGGCAGCCGCCCCCCCTGAGCCACCAGCGCATCGACCGATACGTCCCCCTTCAAAACCTGGACGATGGTGTCCGCAATGGTTGCCCGCCGGTCTGAAGGAGGGGCTTCGGCATAGTCCAGGTCCACCACCTGGAACGTATCGACGACGATCCCATCCTGACGGGTGACGATCTGCGCGTCCAAAATCTGCAGCCCCTTGGCCGCCATCGCGCCGGCAATTTTCGAGAACAACCCGGGAGTCACCTCATCGGTCGTGATCACCGTATATTCGGATGTCCCCAGCGGCGCGTTGAAACTGTCTTTGACCAGCACCTCTCCCGGAGTCAACTGCCGTACCGCCGCCACATGCACCGCGATGCGCCCGGGCGCGGTTCCAAGGACATAGCGCAAGGGAAACTGGACCAGCTGAGACTCGATCCATGCGGGGTCCATGTCGGCCAGGCCGGCGGAGGCCGCCTCCCTGGCCACCTCTCGGGCAATGGCATCAAGGCGGGCGCCGCTGACAGCCGCTGTCCGATCCCCAGACACCTCCGGCAAGGCGCGAAGGTACAACTCGGCCAGCAGGGATTCTTTCCACTTGGTCAAGACCCCCGGGCCCACCGCCGCGATATCAGCCGCCGTCAGAACCAGCAGCTTGCGAAGGACCTCTGCGGTCCCAACCGTGCGAGCGAACGGAAGAAGAACTTTTTCGTCGTAGGGGTCGCGGCGGAACGCCGTGTGGGCCATCAACAGGTGCTGATGAACCAAGAAGACCAGCATTCTGGTTTCCTGCTCATCGAAACCCAGTCGCGCCGCGGCGTCCTCGGCGATCGCTTTGCCCACTTCGCTATGGTCCTCTTCGCGCCCCTTGCCGAGATCGTGGAGCAGCACCGCCAAGTGCAGCAAATCCTTGCGCTTGATCTCACGGCATACCTCGCCGAGCAGGCCTTGCGCCTGCCCCAGGGCTTCCGCTTTGGCCACGGCCAGCAGGCTGTGCTCGTCGACCGTATACTTGTGGTACTGGTTGAACTGCATCAACCCCCTCACCGTGGCAAACACGGGGATCAGCTTTTCCAGCAAGTGCGCGCGGTGCATCGCTTCCAGCGTGCTGGCCACCGCCCCCGGCCCCTCGAGGATATTCAGAAACCGACGACTCACCTCGGGGGTGCGGAAGGCCTCGCTGGAGACCGAGTCCACATGCCGGTGAATGCCCTCCAGCAAATCCGTGTCGATCCGCAACCGCCGCGTTCCGGCAAGTTCGAACAGCCGCAGGAGCAGTTCCGGGCTGTCCAGAAATCGGCTCCGCAACTCCGGAGGCACGGTCAGCTGCTGCCCGGCGACGACGAAGGTTCCCTCCACCTTTGGAGAAGGGATGAGTTGAGCCAGCTTCTGCCACACCGATACACTCCGGCACCGATCGACGAACCGACTGGAGATCTCATGGAGCCCCATGGTATGGCGGTAGTACTGTTGCATAAACTGTTCGACCGCCAGCAGATGGGGTTGATCCTGGAATCCGAATTGGGCCGCCAGGCGAACCTGCTCATCAAACGTCAGGATTTCCTGGCCCATGCCGGCGCCGAAATGCAGCATGGCCCGGATGCGCCAGAGAAACTCGCGCGCGTCCACTAACGCCTGGAAGTCCTGTCGGGACAAGATGCCGCGATCGGCCAACTCTTGAATCGTGGCGGCCTGATACCGGGCCAGCCCAGCCCACTGCAGGACGTGCAGGTCACGAAGCCCGCCCTTGCTTTTCTTCACGTTAGGTTCGAGCAGATAGACCGTCTCGCCGAACTTGTCGTATTCGCGGCGACGCTCTTCGATCTTCTGCTCGACAAAGCGATCGGCGCCCCGCGCAACAACCTGGCGGAAATACCGGCGATGAAACTCCTGAAACAAGGCTGCGCTGCCGCCCAGAAAGCGCGACTCCATCATGGAGGTCCGAATGGTGGAATCCTCCGTCGCCAGCTCGATGCAATCCTGTACGGTCCGGACGCTGTGGCCCACCTGAAAACCCAGGTCCCACAGATGGTGGAGCACTTGACTCGACAAGGACGAAGCGATCTGGCCCGCCTCCGGCCGATAGAGGAACATCACATCGATGTCCGAATGCGGCGCCAGTTCCCGCCGGCCATAGCCCCCCAGCGCCACCAGACAGCAGTGCTGGGAACTGGCCAGCAGCGTCTCGTCGCCCCCCTGGCGCACGACATTACGGTACCGGCCGATGATCAACCCGTCCACCAGTTCGGTCAACGCAGCCAGCACCTCGCCGCCGGACGCGCCGGATTCGAGCCGTTGTTTGAGGACCTGCCGCTGCTCCACGAGCAGCGCCGCGGCGGCATCGATCTCCATTTCCTTCAGCAGACCGATCCCGGCTTGGCTCTCGGAACGTAGGGTCACAGCGCCCCTTCCCCCGTCTCTCCCGTGCGGATGCGAACCGCCGATCCCAGGTCGCGCACGAAGATTTTCCCGTCCCCGATGCTCCCCGTCTTGGCGCTGCGGGTAATGGTCTCGATCACGCGCGGTACTTGCGCGTCGGTCACCGCCACCTCGATCTTCACCTTCGGAACGAATTCGATGGTGTATTCCGTGCCGCGGTAGGTTTCCTTATGCCCCTTCTGCCTGCCGAACCCCTTGACCTCGGTGACGGTCATCCCCTGGACGCCGATCTCCAGCAAGGCATCCTTGACTTCATCCAGCTTGAACGGTTTGATGATCGCTTCGACTAGTTTCATGCCCGCCTCCTCACGCTCATCGCGAGCGGCCTCGGTTATGAGTAGGCTCGCTCATTATGCTGGCTGAGATCCAGACCCGTGGCTTCTTGTTCGGGGGCGATACGCAACCCCATTGAGCCATCGACCAGCTTCAGAATGACGTACGTCCCGACGAAGGCGTACAACGCCACCGCCAGCACCATCATGCCTTGCACGCCGACCTGGGCCGGATTGCCGAAGAAAAGACCGTCTGCAGCGGCAGGGTTCAACCCTTTGGAGGCCACGAACCCGGTCGCCACGACGCCGATAATCCCCCCGATTCCGTGGATCCCGACGACGTCGAGGGCGTCATCATAGCCGATCCGGCCCTTCCAAACAATGGCGAAGTAGCAGAGCACACCGGCGATAATTCCGATCACCATGGCCCACAAAGGCCCGATATAACCGGCGGCCCCGGTCACCGCGGCCAGACCGGCCACCGCCCCGCTGGCCACGCCCAGCACGGTGGGTTTGCCCCGATGCATCCATTCCACGGTCATCCAGGCCAACGCCGATGCGGCCGCCGCAACCTGGGTGGCAATCAGCGCTCCCATGGCTACGGCATTGGCTCCCCTGGCGCTTCCCCCGTTGAAGCCGAACCAGCCGAACCAGAGCAACCCGGTCCCCAGGAGCACAAAGGGCAGGTTGTGCGGGGGCATGTAGTCGGTTCTCCAGCCCCGACGGCGCCCCACCGCCAAGGCACAAGCCAGGGCGGAAGCCCCGGCGCTGATGTGGACAACGGCCCCTCCGGCAAAATCCAGGCCGCCCATCTTGCTCAACCACCCCCCGCCCCAGATCCAATGCGCCAGGGGAGCATAGATAAAAATCGACCATAAGGCGGCAAACAGCAGGACGGCACTGAAGCGGATCCGCTCCGCAAATGCCCCGGTGATCAAGGCCGGCGTGAGCGCCGCCAGCATCAGTTGAAACAACATGAACACCCCGTGCGGGATGGTCGCCCCGTAGAAGGGATGGGGCTGGGCCCCGACCCCGCTCAACCCCGCCCAATCCAGACTGCCGATCACACCGCCTCGATCGGGACCAAAGGCCAGGCTATACCCGAAGAGGACCCAAATCACGCTCACCAGACACAGAACGATGAAACTGTGCATGACCGTGCTCAAGACATTTTTGCTCCGGACGAGCCCCCCGTAAAACAGGGCCAAGCCCGGTACGATCATGACCAAGACCAACGCCGTAGATGCCAGCATCCAGGCCGTATCCCCGCTATTCATCGCGAGGCCGGCCTGGGCCCAGGCAGGGCCTGCCGTCAGCAGCCCCCCCAGACTGGCAGCCGGAACCAACACTCCATACCCCGTCGTTCGTCTCACATCCCCTCCTTGCCGACTTGGCTGCGGAGTTCCCTTGCCCTGCTCAAACCCTTTCAACCTCCGCCTCGGGTTAACGCCCCCGGTAGCCATTCGTGATCGGCATGCGGCGATCCTTGCCGAAGGCCCGATGCGTGATCTTGATCCCGATCGGCGCCTGGCGCCGCTTGTACTCGCTCCCGTCTACCAACCGGATCACCCGGCGGACGGTGTCCGGATCGAACCCCAACGCAATGATTTCTTCCGCCGACTTGTTGTCTTCCACATAGGCTTTGAGAATCGGGTCCAGCACGACATACGGGGGCAGGGAATCCTCGTCTTTCTGCCCCGGAGCCAGCTCCGCAGTCGGCGCCCGCTCGATGGTCCGCTTGGGGATCACCGCTCCTCCTTGAGCCAGACGATTGCGCAAGCGGGCAAGGGCATAGACCATCGTCTTCGGGACGTCTTTGATCACCGCAAACCCGCCGGCCATGTCCCCGTAGAGCGTCGCATAACCCACGCTCATCTCGCTCTTGTTGCCCGTGGTCAGAACGAGATACCCGAACTTGTTCGAGAGCGCCATCAACAGATTGCCGCGAATCCTGGCTTGCAGATTTTCCTCGGTTGTATCGGGTCGACGCCCCTCAAACGACGCCGCCAAGGATCGCAGGTAGGATCGGAACGTTCGGGTGATCGGGATGGTGCGGGTCCTGATCGCCAACCGCTCCGCCAGTTCGGCGACATCTTCACGACTGTCGCGGGAGGTGTATGGAGACGGCATGAAGACCCCCACGACATTTTTGGGGCCCAGCGCATCCACCGCAATGGCCGCCGTGAGAGCCGAGTCCACACCGCCGCTGAGCCCAATCACCACCTGTCCAAACCCGTTCTTCCGTACGTAATCGCGGACTCCAAGGGTCAGCGCCCGATAGACTTCCTCCAACGGATCGAGGGGAGCCGGCTCCGCCGGCATGACCGGCGCACGCTTCCTCGCCGCAGCGGGGCCGGACACGACGATCCGGTCTACATCATCCATAGACCGTCCGGCGGCCCACTTTCGGCGGACCTGCCCCATGCGCGCGCGGGCCACCGCTCCAACGTCCAGATCGGCGATCAGGAAGTCTTCTTCGAACGCCTTCCCGCGAAGAATCACCTCGCCGCCTTGGTCGAGGACCAGGCTGTTTCCATCGAACACCAACTCGTCCTGCCCCCCGATAGTGTTGGTATAGGTGACAATCACCCCATTTTCCCTCGCACGGGTCGCCAGCATCTGCTCGCGCAGCCTGGTCTTGCTCACATGAAACGGCGAGGCGTTGATGTTCACGATCACTTCTGCGCCGGCCATCGCTTGAACGCGGGTTGGTCCATCCGGAAACCAGATATCCTCGCAAATATTGACTCCGACGGTGGTTCCGTTCAGCACGACCACCGGAATGCGTCGCCCCGGATGGAAGTACCGGCGCTCGTCGAACACTCCGTAATTGGGCAGATACCGCTTGCCATACGTCGCGACCAGCCGTCGGTCCGCAATGACGGCTGCGGCATTGCAGATTTCCTGTGCTCCGACAGACGCAACCGCAGGAGGCGCGGACCGAGTTCCAGGCACCTCCCCTTTGCTGACACAGCCCACCACGGCGGCAAGACCGCGACACTGCGCGGCCACCTCCTGCAGCGCACGTTGGCTATCACTCAGAAACTTCGGATTCAGCAGCAAATCTTCCGGGGGATAGCCGGTAATCACCAGTTCTGGAAAAGCGACCAGATCGACCCGGGCTTTCCGGGCCTCCCGCAGCCATCCGGTGACGCGCCGCACATTCCCCGGCAGGTCCCCGACGGTCGAATTCATCTGTACCATGGCGATGCGAAACCGTCGCAAGCCCAACCTCGCTTCATCCGGGACAAAAAAAAACGCCCTCCGCCCCCGTTCACTATCTGGGGCCGAGGACGTCATCGTCCTGATCTCCGGCACGAATGGCGCCGGCTTTCATATACACGGGAAACGTCTTTGTTTCCCCTCACGCCGTACTCAGGGCCTTATAGCATCGCGCCCGAGAACCTGTCAAGGTCTATTGGGGTCCCGGCCGCCGGCTTGGCGCTCGATGCCGATGGCCAGGTTCACCGCCTCGGCAATCTCGCGCATGGACTTGCGGGTGTCCATGCTCTGCCGCTGCATCAGCCGAAACGCTTCCTCCTCCGAGATCCCCTTGGCTTGCATCAAACTGCCCTTGGCTCGTTCCACCAGCTTTCGCACCTCGAGCGCCTCCTGCATTTCAAAGGACTTTTCCACCAGCTTGGTGTTCTCGATCGCGATCGCCGCCTGGTTGGCAATGGCTTGCAGAACCTTGATCTCTTCCGACGTAAAGCTATGCGGGACGGAGGTGTAGCTGTTGATCACGCCGACCGCCCGATCGCGAATCAGCATGGGCACGGAGAGCAAGGAGCACAGCCCTTCCCTCCGAGCCATCTCCGGATACATGTAGTCCCGCTCCTTGGTGACATCCGGCACGATGATGGACCGACGCTCCTGCACCACACGACCGCTGATGCTTTGCCCCAGCTTTAAGCTGGGCTTCCGGCGGTATTGCTCGCTCAGGCTCTGGGTCGCCATGATGCGCAGTTCGCCGGACACCGATTCCAATAACATGATCGAACAAATCTTCGAATTCATCATTTGCGCGGTCATCGTGACGATCAACTGCAGGACGTCCTCGATCAAGCGGTTCGAGGCTACGGTTTCGGAGACTTGGGAGAGGGTATCCACCTGGAGCGCCTTGCGGGACATCTCCGTATAGAGACGGGCATTCTCGATCGCCCCGCCGACCTGATTGGCAATAGTGGTCAGGAGCGCCAACTCGTCGGGCTGGTAGCGTTTCGGCCGCTTGTGTTGCACGTTGATCACGCCCACCACTTCTTTCTTGGTCAGAATGGGCACCGACACAAACGCCTGATACCGGTCTTCCGGCAGATTGTGGAAAAACTTGAACCGGGGATCGTCATTGGCGTTGCTGGGAATCACCACACGCGTCCGCTCACGCGCCACCCAGCCGGTGATCCCCTCGCCGAGACCGATCGTAATCCGCCCGATCAGCTTGGGATGGGGGTTCTTGGAGGCCCGCAGGATCAACTCCTCGCGGCTCTCGGAGAGCAAGTACAAGAGACAGGCATCGGCCCTGGTCACCTCGACGACCATCTCGACGATGTGCCGTAACACCACTTCGAGATCCAAGGTTCCGCTGATCGATTCGCTGATGCGATGCAAGACATCAACTTCACGAGTTTTTTCACGCAAGGCCTGTTCCAACGCCTGGACGGACTGAGGACGTTTCGTCGCCATAGAGTTTCCGACTAGGATCGAGCCGTTTGCCCGACGCTCGCGAACCATTCCTTGACTATGGACCGTTCAATGGGAACGATCGTGACCCGACCGACCTGCTCGGGCAGGACACAGTGCAACCGCCCCCCGGCCATCTTCTTATCATGCTGCATGGCGGTCCACAATTCTGAAAATCGCGTCACCGGCAGGACGTCCGGCAATCCGGCCGCGCGCACCAAGGACCGCTGGCGGGCCGCCACTGCCTGCGAGCAGAGACCCAGATGCCGGGCCAGACTGGCCTCCTGCACCATCCCGATCGCCACCGCCTCCCCGTGGACCAATTTACGATAGCCGCCCAACGACTCCAGCGCGTGGCCCACCGTATGGCCATAGTTGAGAATCCGCCGACGATCGGATTCCCGCTCGTCCTCCATCACGACGGAGGCCTTGATCTGGCAGGAACGGGTGACGATGTGTGCGACCCGCTCCGGCTCCATCGCCAGCAGATCGTGCATATGACGTTCGAGATAGGCAAAAAACTCCGCATCGTCGATCATGCCGTATTTGATCACCTCGGCCAACCCTGCGACCCATTCGCGTTTCGGCAGCGTGCCGAGCGTCGCCGGATCAATCAGCACCAGCCGAGGCTGATGAAAGGCGCCGATCAGATTCTTGCCCAACGCATGGTTGACCCCGGTCTTGCCGCCGACGCTTGAATCCACCTGGGAGACCAGCGTGGTGGGGACCTGCACGAAGGGAATGCCTCGCGCGAACAGGGCAGCGGAAAATCCGGCCAAGTCGCCGACCACTCCGCCGCCCAAGGCCACGATGAAAGACCCCCGCTCGAACCGTTCCTTGGCGAGGACGTCCAAAATGGCCGAGGTCCACCGCAAGGTCTTTGCCCGCTCGCCGTCCGGCACCAGGATCATCTTGACCTGATACCCGGCTGCTTTCAGCGAGTGCAATACGGCCTTTCCATAAAGCCGGCCCACTACCGGATTCGTGACGACGGCGACTTTCCCGGCACATCCCAGCCCACGCAGTCGGCCGCCGACCTCTTGCCGAAGGCCGGTCTTGATGACAATGTCGTAGCTCCGTTCGGCCAAGGAGACTTTGACGCATTGTTCTGCGGTGGAAGACTGCATACGTCACCTGTCGGCACAACGGGAACGGCCCTGCCATCCCGGTACAAGACGGGCTCAGAGGGTGCGATAACCCGAAGCAAATTGCAGGGATGGTATCACAGCGCGGGAGAAACTAAAAGGTTTTGACGTAGGCTTGATAGGCGTCGAAATTGCGCTTCATCTCCTCAAGGCTGTCGCCGCCGAACTTTTCTATCAATGCGTTGGCCATCTCGAACGCCACGACCGCCTCCCCGACCACGCCCGCGGCCGGAACGGTACAGATGTCGGACCGTTCCACGGTCGCATCAAACGGCTCTTTGGTTTCAATGTCCACGCTCTTCTTGGGACTGTAGAGGGTCGAGATGGGCTTCATCGCCACCCGCAGGACGATCGGCAAGCCGTTGGTGATGCCCCCCTCCAGCCCTCCGGCATTGTTGGTGTGACGGATGAACTGTTGTCCTTGCTTATCGTAATAGATATCGTCGTGAACTTCGGACCCGAATCGGCGCGCGGCCTCGAACCCCATGCCGATTTCCACGCCTTTCATCGCCTGGATGCTCATCGCCGCCATGGCCAATCGTGCTGAAAGCCGCCGATCCCATTGGGTATAGCTGCCCAGGCCGATCGGAGGGTTCGTCACCACCACTTCGAACACGCCTCCCAATGTGTCCCCTTTGTGTTTAGCCGTCCGGATTCGCTCGACCATCTGCGCTCCCGCTTCCGGATCGGGCGAGCGGACATCGGATGTTTCCGCCAGTGTGTAGGCTTCGAGAGGGTCCTCACATCGTTTGGCCACTACGTCGACGATTTGCACCGTATAGCTCACCACCTGCATGCCGAACTGAGCCAAGAGGGATTTGGCCACCCCGCCGATCGCGACGCGGATGGCCGTCTCACGCGCGCTGGCTTTCTCCAGGACATTACGGATGTCCCGGTGGCCGTATTTGATCGCCCCGACTAGGTCCGCATGGCCCGGCCTGGGCCTAGTCACTACCTTTTCCGTCGGGGTAGGACCCGGTTCGGCGGCCATGACGTCTTTCCAGTTTTCCCAGTCCTTGTTGGCGATCAGCAGCCCGATCGGATTTCCCAGGGTCGCGCCCTTACGGACTCCGCAGCCGAATTCGACCCGATCCTGTTCGACGCGCATACGACCGCCACGACCATACCCCTTCTGGCGGCGAGCCAGATCCCGGTTGACGTCCTCAGCCGTCAACGGCAGCCCTGCCGGCACCCCTTCCAGGACCGCCAACAGATACTTGCCGTGTGATTCCCCGCCGTTCAAATACCGCAGCATGTAATGCTCCCATTAAATTTGGACAGGTCGTGTCTTGTTTTTGACTAACCACTCCGCATAGAACTCGGCTGGTGTCTGCATCCCCAACGCGCTGTGCGGGGCGTGCTGATTGTAGTGCTCGATCCACTGGGGCACCTGGTGCGCCACCGTCTCCAAGGTCTCCAGGCACGCCTGGTACACGTATCCCGCTTGAGGCTCCCGAAGAACGCTTCCGCCAGACCATTCGACTCCGGGCTTCGTCGGGGGGTATGGCACGGGATCAGCCCCATCGCTCGCACGAAGGGGCGAAACCGATGCGACGTGTACTCCGGCCCATTGTCGCTGAGGAACTCGATCCCCTGGGCGCGTGTGCGGGTCTCGCCGAACCGCTGGAAGACGGCCTCCCGTAGCATCTCGGCGAGATCCTGGACGTAATCCGCTTGGCGAAGCGCCACGCCAACACCATCCGGTCCGCACAGTCGATCATGATCGCTAAGCGCCCCTTCTGTCCATCCCACGCCCGGATGCCCGTGATGTCCGAGGCCCACCGCCGGTTGGGTTCGGCCACCCGCACGTGCCCCTCGTGCCGCTGCCCCGATCGCGCTCGCTGGAGCCGACCGGTCGCTAACCACCCACGTCGGCGCATGATGCGCCATACCGTCTTGGGACCACAGACCAGCCCCTGGCGTTTGAGCAGGGCGTGAATCCGCCGGTATCCGTAGGACGCTGGACTGGCCCCTACGAGCTCGCTGATCGCCGCTTCCACATCCAGCCGCCTCACCGGCCACCGACGCCCGGACTGTCGCCGATAGTAGAGCCAACTCCGGGGCTTGCCGAGCACCCGGCAGGCGAAGGCTAATGAACATCACCGCGACTCGCGCCAGCCATCTTAGGTCCCCTCGGGTAATCGGAGGCCCTTGAGCTCGTAGACTTTTTTAAAAAGGTCCACCTCCAAGGCCTTCCGTCCCAGCGCCCGCTCCAGTTCCTCGACTCGCTTCTGGAGCCCGAGTACCTGATTCTTCGGCACCATCTCGCCGGACTCCTTGAGCCCTTGATCGAGACTCCGCTGCCACCGGTACATCTGCGCGGCGTTCACGCCATATTTGCGACAGACCTCTTCAAGGGGCATGCCGTTCTTCCACTCCTGTAGCACCGCGAGCTTCTGCTCGGCCGGCCACCGACCCTTCCGGCCCCGGCTGTTCTGGATAGGTTTCATTGTTGCTTCCATCATGCCTCCTGACCAATGGTACCTGTCCAAATTTTAATGGGAGCACAACACCGAATTTTTGAAGTATGTACTTGCCTTTTCGCTCTCGCATCTGAACCAGTTTGATAGCACTGGACCCGATGTCCAAACCCAGCAGTTGTCTGCTTGGGCCAAACCAGGCCCCGACATCCACCGTCATCAATTGCTTGAGCGATGCGGGCAAATCCATTGACTTCCTCAAAGCGCGTGGTTGCGGGATTGAATGATCTGCTTGATCTCTTTGATATTTTGAGCCGTATAGACGCGCCAGTTTCTCCAGTCACGTGGAGGATCAGAGATCAACCCTTCACGCTCCCACCGGAACAGGGTGGCTCGCGACACATCAAAGAGCTTGCACACTTCAATCGTTTTGAAGCGTTTTTTCGAGTTTGCTTGCACAATCATCCCCCGTCACCCTTGGTCGCTCTCGAACTTACCACGGCCATCTGTATCGGATAAGTATAGTCAATATATTTCTCCTGTCAAGCAAAGATGCCTCCACCGCGGCGAAGGCATGTCTTCGCTATCAGACAGATAATGGCTCTATGACGGAGGCAAGTCAGGATTTGGCGAGGTCTCGGTGGCGAAGAGTAGTAGCACAGCCGGCCTTTGCCAAGCGATCACGCAACCGTAAGGCAATGGCCACAGAACGGTGGCGGCCACCTGTGCACCCGATTCCTATGGTGAGATAACTGCGCCGCTCCCGCTCGTAGCAAGGCAACAGAAACTGGAGCAACGTCTCCAGGCGATCCAGCAGGGCTACGGCGTCAGGATCATCCAATACATGGGATAGCACTCTCGCATCTTCTCCCGTGAGAGGCTTCAAGTCGGTGATAAAATTTGGGTTTCGAAGGAATCGCACATCGAACAAGAGATCGGCCTGGAACGGGACCCCGAACTTGTACCCGAAGCTGAGCAGGGACACCGTCATCGGTCGCCCTTCGCTCAGCCCCGCTGATTGTTTCGCCACGAGGTCTTTGAGCTCATGCACGGTGAGATCCGAAGTGTCAATAATCCGGTCTGCGCGACCTCGCAGTTCTAAAAGTCGTTCACGTTCAAGCTGCACTCCTTCTAAAACGGGAGCATGTGGAAGCAGAGGATGTGGACGGCGAGATTCCGAAAAGCGTCGAACCAGAATCTCGTCTCTTGCTTCAAGAAACAGCAGTTCAACGGAATGTCCCAGCGTCTTCACATGGTCTAAGTTTGCGATGAAGTCTCCGAAGAACCCGCGCTCCCGAATATCGATACCGAGCGCCACATTCTTCACTTCCCCGCTCTGCTGGAGACAGAGTTTCGCGAAGGTGGGTAGTAACGCTGGCGGCAGGTTGTCGACGCAAAAATATCCCAAATCCTCAAAACACTTGAGCATGTAGGTCTTACCCGAACCAGAAAAACCGCTCACAATAACCAGATGAAGACCTTGCATCGGCAACCTAGGGGGCCGCAGGAGACGGATCGATCAGTTCGATCGTGCCACTGCCTAATCGATGGAGAACCTGAGTCCGCTCAGCGGCCTGGTTCTCAAACACCAAGAACGCCCCCGATTGGACACCGAGTCGTTCGGTCGCCTCCTCGAGCGTGAGCCGGTGGAGTACAGTCCTCACCAGCCTGACACCAAGCGACCGCAGCGAGGGCGCCGCTGGATGAGGGACGGGCGGCAACAGCGAGGCGCGTGAGGCCTTGCGACTACGCCGCTTGTCCTTCTGCCGGCTAATCTGGCGACTGACTTTATCCAACACTTCGTCGATGGAAGCATACATTTCTTTGGTAGAAGCTTTGGCTTGCACGGCCGTTCCGTTGAGCGTCAGAACGACCTCCGCCGTATGCCGGTATTTTTCGACCCCCAGAATAACCTGAACATCACCCAGCTTGGCCCCGAACCGAGCCACCCGCTTCATCCGAGTATCAATGTGCCGACGCAAGGCCGGCGTGACCTCCACATGCCGGCCCGTGATCAAGATCTGCATGAACATCCTTTCGACCGCGCACCGGCGGCCATGTTAGAAAAATCGCTTCCGTTGGCTGGCGGAAGGAATGTTGACTTCGGTTCGATACTTCGCCACCGTGCGTCTGGCAATGACAATATTATGGCCGAGCAGCCGCGCGACGATCTCCTGATCCTTCAGCGGACGGCGCGGGTCCTCTTCGGCGACCATTTTGCGAATCATTTCCCGAACCGTAACCGAGGATAGCATGTCTTCCTGTTCGTCTGATCGTTGCAGCCCGGTGTTGAAAAAATATTTCAGCTCATACATCCCCTGCGGACAATAGAGGTACTTATTGGCGGTGACCCGGCTGATCGTGGACTCGTGCATCCCGATGTCTTCGGCAACCTGCTTCAAGACCAGCGGCTTGAGACCCTGCACACCATGATCGAAAAATTGCTCCTGAAATTTCACGATGCTGCTGACGACCTTAATGATGGTCTTGTTCCGCTGTTCGATGCTGCGAATGATCCACTGAGCCCCACGCAGCTTGTCGTCCAAGTAGGCCTTGGTCGCATCGGAAGGATCCCGTTTGCTGGCCATGAGTTGCTTATAGTAGGGGCTGATGCGGAGGCGAGGCAGTCCTTCGTCATTCAACACCGCCACCCATTCACCCTCATCTTTCACAACAAAGACATCCGGCACGACCACATAGTTGTCGGAAACGAAGTACGGACGACCCGGTTTGGGCTCTAGCCCCTCGATGACCCGGACGGCCTGGAGCACCTCCTCTGTCGTAACGTCGAGGGCCTTGGCGATACGCCCGTAGTGTTTCTTTTCAAGATCCTGCATGTGGTTGGTGATGATCGCTTCCAGCAAACCCGGGGAAGCGCGGTGACTTCCCCGAAACGCGCGGCCCAGGAACCGCAACTGGATGAATAGGCACTCTCGCAGGTCTCGTGCCGCCACGCCGGCGGGGTCAAAGGTCTGAATCTGGTCCAACACCGACTCGACGGCCTCAGGCGTTACGCCCGCGTCGACAGCCAGATCGGTCAGCGGGGTTCGCAAATACCCGTCTTCATCCAGGTTGCCGATGATGAGACGGCCAATTGCTTTATCCGTCTCTGGAAGACCGGATAAGCCAAGTTGCCAGAGAAGATGATCTTCAAGGGAGGTCGGCTTAACCGCAGTCTGATCATAGGAAGGCAGATCGTCCTGGGAAGAAGGCATTTCCGTATCACCAGCCCGACGATCGCCGCCAAAGTAGTCCTCCCATCCCAGTTCATCACGGTTCCCCTCCCCAGAAACCTGTGCATCCTCGGAGTCACCTGCGTCTTGAGCTTCCTTGGGCTCCTTCTCGTCCTGATTGAGTTCCTCCCCCGTCGCCGGCTCCCCTTCCTCCGCATCAGCCTGGAGCTCCTCCAGGAGCGGATTTTCCATCAAGTGCTGGGTGAGGGTCTGCTGGAGCTCCAGGCGAGACAACTGCAGCAGCTTGATCGCCTGCTGCAGCTGCGGCGTCATGATCAGCTTTTGGCTGAGACGAATGTCAAGGCCGAGGCGTGGTTTCATATTCCCTGGATCGTTTCACAGCACCGACACCCGTTACAACTTGAACCGCTCGCCCAGATATATCGCCCTGGCTGTGGGACTGTTGACGATCGTGCTCGGAGTGCCGGCCTCCAAAATACTGCCCTCATTGATGATGTAGGCACGGTCGGTGATGGACAGGGTTTCTTGGACATTATGGTCCGTGATCAGGACTCCGATCCGTTTTTCTTTGAGGCGCGTGATGATCTGCTGAATATCGCCCACCGCGATCGGATCGATGCCGGCAAAGGGCTCATCCAAGAGCAGAAACTGGGGAGCGATGACCAGGGCTCTCGTAATCTCCAAGCGGCGACGCTCCCCTCCGGACAAGGCGTAGGCTTTGCTCTGACGCAACGCGGTCAGATCCAGCTCCTTCAGAAGGGCCTCCGACCGAAAAACCCGTTCCTGGGGAGCCAGGTCAAGCATCTCCAGAATGGCCAGGATGTTTTCTTCCACCGTGAGCCGGCGAAAAACCGAGGATTCCTGAGGCAAATAGCCGATCCCAAGCCGAGCCCGTTTGAACATCGGCAAACTGGTAATGGTCGCACCGTTAAGCTGAATCTCGCCCGCATCCGGTGGACACAAGCCCACCACCATATCGAAGATGGTCGTCTTACCGGCTCCATTCGGACCCAGCAACCCGACAACTTCTCCAGCTTTGATCTCCAGGCTGACCCCCTTGACCACCTGTCGTCCCTTGAAGGCCTTGACCAACCCATGGGCCTCCAGCCGAGGAGTTGTCCCAGCCAGACCAACAACCGATTCGCATGCAGAGGTCGCGCCAACCTGCATCAACGCCCCCCTCCCGGCTCTGGTTCAATCAGGACGCGCGATTCTCCTTCCACCACGCTGCGATCCTCCGCCAGATACATGGTAATGACCTTGCCAGTCACCTTGGTGCCCTTCTGCCAGGCAATCGGCTCGCCTGTCAGTACAATCTTTTCCCCATCCTCGTAGTACACAGCCTTTTCGCAGGTGGCCGTACCCCCTTCTTTTTCAATTTTCACGCGCCCGGTTGCCTCCACCATGCTAATCGACTTGGACCCGGCCGTTGGCAGAGCCCCCTCCCCAACCTTGGGTTTCTTTTCCCCCTCGGCTGAATGGACGGGGCTCGGGTCGGACGGCCTTTCTCCAGACGTCTCTTTTGGCTTGAACGATACCACCATCGCATCCGAATGCACCACCAGGGTACCCTTGACCAGCACGACAGTCCCTTCGAAATACGCCTTATTTTCCTGATTGCGGACCGTCATCTTCTGCGCCGTGATCGTCGTCGCCTGGCTCTCAGACGGTCCGGATTTGACAGTCCCCGTCTCTGCTGCAAACGCAACAGAGGCCGCAAGCCAGACGAATATCGCGAAGCTACGGGACCAAATCCACACGCACATTCTCAAGCACCTGAAATTCTTCAGCATCCAGGAGTCCTTTAAAACCTCGGCCTCTGACCTTCAATCCATGGCCTGAGATGGTCACCGGGTCCTTTGTCGTAATAGTCCGCCGCTCATCCGTCCAAGTCAGATGATTGCTCACAACGGTATAGCCCCCCTCCAACTGCACAACGATCGGTTCTACCCGGTTGGCAAGCATAAAGTCTTTGGTCGCGAGGTTCACCGTCCCCTCCTCGCCTGTCAGTTTCATTTTCCATCCTTTGGCACCGTAAAGGGTAACTTCGACGGCCTCGAGGAGAGCGCGTTTCTCCGTCTCGAAGACTCGAGCCCGCCGGGCATGCACCTCCCATTGCACAACCCCCGCTCGGGCTTGGGTGAAGCGGAACTGATCGATGCCTGCATCCGACTTCCCGAGCACGGCTTGGCTTGAAGTACTAGGCGCCGGACCCGTCTCCACTTTGGTGCCCAAGAGATAGAGCAAGAAGGAGACCAGGATACCCGTCATAGCCAGAAGGCTACGTCGAATCCAACGCTCCCACATGCTGTTGTCCAACCCATCGGTTTGAAATGTAATCATCGCTCGGGCACGATTTTAGCAGAGGGCGGGAGGCAAGTAAACAAACGCCCCGCCGGAAGCCACGGTCATGGCCTCCAAGCAGGGCATCACACTATCGGCAAGGGTAGGAGACGGTCAGGAAGCAGTCGCAGAAGAAGATGGCGCGGCCCCCGCATCGGAGGCCCCCTTAGTCGTCGGCTTGCTCCCCTTCCCCGTGACAGGCTTTTCGGGCTGGCTTTGAGCAGCCGCGCGCTTAGCCACCAACTCAATGGCCACCATGGCGGCAGTATCCCCGACCCGACGCCGGGTCTTGATCAGACGCGTGTACCCACCCTGGCGTTCGGCGAACCGTCCGGCCACGTCGTCGAACAACTTGGACACGACGGTCTTGCTGCGAAGAAATCCGAGAGCACGCCGGCGAGCCGGCAAGTCACCTTGCTTTCCAAGCGTGATCATCCGATCTGTGAAGCTGCGGATCTCCTTGGCCTTGGCCTCGGTCGTCTCGATTCGCTCGTGTTCGAGCAAGGATGTGACCAAGCTCCGGAACAACGCCCGTCGATGATTGGTATTTCGCCCTAGCTGCCTGCCTCGCTTTCTATGACGCACGGCTCCCTCTCTTTCAGCCTTCGTGCTTGGCGCTGGATTCCGCAGCCGAGACCGAGTCCAGTTTCATGCCCAGGCTCAGTCCCATCTCGGCCAGGATTTCCTTGATCTCGTTCAATGACTTCTTTCCGAAATTCTTCGTCTTGAGCATTTCCATTTCGGTCTTCTGCACCAGATCCGCGATCGTCTTGATGTTCGCATTCTTGAGACAGTTGGCGGCCCGGACGGACAGCTCCAGCTCATTCACGCTCCGGAAGAGATTCTTATTGATCTCTCTCCGCTCATCATCCTTGCGCGCCTGCGGAACGGCTTCACCTTGTTCTTCGGGATGGATAAAGATGGTGAGGTGATCCCGCAGAATACCCGCGGCGGTAGACAAGGCGTCCTGAGGCGTAATGCTGCCGTCGGTCCAGACCTCCAGCAACAGTTTGTCGTAATCCGTCACCCGTCCCACCCGCGCATTTTCAACGTGGAAGTTGACCCGCTTCACAGGAGAATAAATCGAGTCCACCGCGACGACCCCGATGGGCAGCCCCTCTTCTTTATTGCGTTCAGCCGGCACGTAGCCGCGCCCCGGGCTGATCACCAGTTCCATATCAAGCGTCGCTTCCTTGTCCAGGGTCGCAACGTGCAAGTCCCGGTTCAGGACAGTCAGATCCGCATCATGGATGATATCCGAACCTTTGGCCTCGCCGGGCCCTTTCTTGCGCAGCCGCACCGTCTTCGGTTTATCCGTGTGCAGCTTAAAACGAAGGCCCTTCACGTTGAGAATGATGGCCGTCACGTCCTCGGTCACACCGGGAATCGTCGAAAACTCATGCAGGACCCCTTCGATCCGCACGGTCGTCACCGCTGCGCCGGTGAGAGAGGACAACAACACGCGTCGGAGGGAATTGCCGATGGTCGTCCCGAACCCCCGCTCAAACGGTTCAGCCGTGAACTTCCCGTAGACCGCCGACAGCGTGTCCTTCTCGGCTTCGACCCGAATCGGGACTTGGAAGTCCTTCATTGCCTTGATCATAGTCCCCCCTTACCTCATCTGCCTGACCAGCGTGCCTGGAGGCCGCCATGCGCGGCCCGCAACCACAGCCAGATCTTCGCTATCTGGAATATAATTCGACGACCAATTGTTCATTGACCGGCAACTGGATCTCCTCTTTCGTCGGAATCCCGCGTACGGTTCCCTTGAACGCGGCCCGATCCAATTCCAGCCATGCGGGAATCCCGCGTCCCTCCACCGCATCCAGCGCGGCTAGGACGGACGAAATTTCGCGGCTCTTTGGGCGAACCTCGACGATATCCCCAGCCTTAACCGTATAGGAGGCCGCATCTGTCTTTCTTCCGTTGACCAACAAATGCCCATGGTTGACCAACTGCCGCGCCTCTTTACGAGAGGAGGCAAACCCCAGCCGGTAGACCACATTGTCGAGTCGGCACTCCAACAGCTTCAGCAGATGGTCACCCGTAATGCCGGTGCGTCGCTCCGCGCGACCAAACACGCCGCGAAACTGACTCTCCTGCAACCCATAGATCCGCCGCAGCTTTTGCTTTTCGCGCAACTGCGCACTGTACTCGGAGATGCGCTGACGCCCCTGCCCATGCTGCCCTGGCGGATAGCTCCGGCGCTCAATCGCGCACTTTTCAGTCATACACCTCGTGCCCTTGAGAAACAGCTTTTCGCCTTCTCGCCGACACAGTCGACAGACAGGGCCTCTGTACTTCGCCACTGTGCTCTCCTTCCCTTCTACGCCTACACGCGCCGCCGTTTGGGCGGCCGGCAACCATTGTGCGGGATCGGCGTGACATCCCGGATTAGATTAATCCGAAGACCCGCCACCTGCAGGGATCGGATCGCAGACTCCCGCCCAGAGCCTGGACCATTCACATACACATCCACCTGCCGCATCCCATGTTCCATCGCCTTCTTCGCCGCAGCCTCGCCGGCCTTCTGGGCCGCGAACGGAGTGCTCTTGCGGGACCCCTTGAACTGCTGGCTGCCGGAGCTGGCCCACACCACCGAATTCCCGCTCATGTCGGTGATCGTCACAATCGTGTTATTGAAAGACGCTTGAATGTGGGCGATCCCGCTTTGGACCACCTTCCGCTCTTTTTTCTTGCCCTTCTTGACACTCATGCTGGTATCCTCTCAGTTCCCGTCAGACTCTGCTACGCTCCGCTGGAGGCCCCGGATGGTTTGCGGGCTTTTCCCATCGACGCCCTTCGCCCTTTCCTGGTCCGCGCGTTGGTCTTCGTTCGTTGCCCTCGAACCGGGAGGCTTTTTCGATGCCGCAGCCCTCGGTAGGTTCCCGTGTCGACCAAACGTTTGATATTCATCGAGACCTCTTTACGAAGGTCTCCTTCGACCTTGTGGTCCCGCTCGATGATTTCACGGAGCTTGACGATCTCGTCCTCGCTCAGATCCTTCACGCGGGTCGCGCCCTCCACGCCAGCCTTCTTGACGATCTGCGCAGCGGTTGTGCGCCCGATCCCGAAGACATAGGTCAGCCCGATGTCTACCCGCTTCTCTCTCGGCAAATCCACTCCGGCGATCCGAGCCATAATCCCCCCTCGACGCGCGTCCGATTGAGCCTACCCCTGACGTTGCTTGTGTCGCGGATTCTCGCAGAGCACCCGCACAACTCCCCGCCGACGAATGACCTTACACTTCGAACAAATGGGCTTGACGGACGATTTGACTTTCATAGGTATTCCTCGTGAATCACTTGAACCGGTAGGTGATGCGCCCCCGCGTCAGGTCGTATGGAGACATCTCCACCGTCACCTTGTCGCCCGGCAGGATCCGAATAAAATGCATCCGCATCTTGCCGGCAATATGGGCAAGGATCACGTGATCATTGTCCAGCTTCACCCGGAACATGGCGTTCGGAAGCGTTTCCGACACGGTCCCCTGCACTTCAATGACATCCTCTTTCGGCATTTGTCCTACAGCTTCGTTAAAATCCGCGCCGGCCCCTCGGCCTGGATCGCAATGGTATGTTCAAAATGGGCGGACAAGCTCCCGTCTTTCGTGACCGCCGTCCATTGGTCATCCAGAACACGCACGCCGCTTCGGCCCATATTGACCATCGGCTCGATCGCCAGCACCATCCCGACTTGCAGGCGCGGTCCTTGCCCCGGCTTCCCGTAGTTTGGGACTTGCGGCTCTTCGTGCAACTGGCGGCCAATGCCATGGCCGACAAAGTCGGTCACGACCGAAAAACCGGCCGCCTCGGCATGTTGCTGGACGGCATGGGAAATATCGGACAGCCGGTTTCCGACCCGCGCTTGCTCGATCCCCTTGTAGAGCGCTTCCTCCGTCACGCGCAACAACTCGGCCACCTTCGGTGAAATCGACCCGACCGGCACCGTCATGGCCGCATCCCCGTAGAATCCCTCCACGATGGCGCCCAGATCCAGCCCGATGATATCCCCCTCTTTCAACATCCTCCGCGAGGAGGGAATCCCGTGCACAACCTGGTCATTGACCGATGCGCAGAGCGTCTTCGGATAGCTCCGATAGCCTTTAAAGGCCGGAATCCCGCCCCGTGAACGGATGTGCTCTTCCGCAATGCGATCCAAGTCTTCCGTGGTGATGCCCGGGCGCACCGCTTGCTTCAAGGCCTGCAACGTCTCGGCCACGACTTTCGACGCCCTGGCCATGATCGCAATCTCCTCGGGAGTCTTGAGGATGATCACGCCAGGCCTTGCGCCGCCAACACGTTCAGCAACCGCCTCTGCACTTCATCGATCGGTCCGGTCCCGTCCAGGTCTGAGAGGAGGCCGCGCTGACGATAGTAGGCGATCAAAGGCGCTGTCTGCTCCTCATAGACGGTCAGTCTGGTGTCCACGGCTTCCCTGCGATCATCGCTGCGCTGGACCAGTGTGCTCTTGCACTGGTCGCACATCCCCTCGCTCTTGGGCGGCGCAAAATCGACGTGATAGACCGCCTGGCACTTTGGGCAGCTGCGCCGCCCGCTCAGACGCCGCACCACATCGGTTCGCGGCACCACGACATTGAGCACCCGATCAAGCGGCGTCCCGCTCGCGCCAAGGATCACGGCCAGCTCCTCGGCTTGCCCGACCGTACGTGGAAAACCATCCAGCAGGAACCCTCCGGCGCAACCGGGCTCCGCCAATTTCGCCTTCACAATGCCCACCACAACCAAATCCGGAATGAGCTTGCCCTGCTCCATGCAGGTCTTGGCCTCGAGGCCCAGCGGCGTCTGGTTTCGGACCGCTTCCCGAAGGATGTCGCCGGTCGAAATCTTCGGCAGACGAAAGCGGGCTGCGATTCGCTCGGCTTGAGTCCCCTTGCCAACGCCCGGCGCACCGAGAAAGACGAGACGCATCAGTACACCCTACCCACTACGCCCGCGCAGTTTACCCTTGGCGAGGAACCCCTCGTAGTTTCGCATCAGCATATGCGATTCGATCTGCTGCGCCGTGTCCAGGCCGACGCCGATCACGATCAAGAGGGAGGTGCCGCCAAAGTAGAAGGGCACGTTCAATTTATAAATCAAGAACTCGGGGACGACGCAGACGGCGGCCAGGTAGATTGAGCCGGCCGTCGTAATCCTGGTCAGTACGTTATAAATATAGTCCGAGGTCCGTTGCCCCGGCCTGATGCCGGGAATAAAGCCCCCGTATTTTTTCATGTTGTCCGCCATGTCCACCGGATTCAGCACTACCGCCGTGTAAAAAAAGCAAAAGAACACGATCAGACTGACGTAGAGGACCGTGTACAAGAGCGAACCGGGCGACAACTGCACGCCGATGGACTGCACCCAGGGCACCTGGATGAACCCGGCGATCGTCGCGGGAAACGCGATGATCGACGAGGCGAAGATCGGCGGAATTACGCCCGCCGTATTAATCTTCAGCGGAATATGCGTGCTCTGGCCGCCATAGACCCGCCGTCCGATGACCCGTTTGGCGTACTGCACCGGCACCTTGCGCCGCCCGCTCTCGAGAAACACGATGGCGCCAATGACGCCCAACATAACGAAGACCAAGGCGACGAGCAGCAGAAAGCTCAACTGGCCGACCTGATAGAGGTCGAAAGTCTGGGCCACGGCCGCCGGCAAGCGAGCCACAATGCCGGCAAAGATGATCAGCGAAATCCCGTTGCCGATCCCGCGTTCCGTGATCTGCTCCCCCAGCCACATCAAGAAAGCCGTGCCGGCTGTCAGGGTGATGACCGTCATGAGACGGAACGACCAGCCTGGATTCAGCACGAAGGCGCCCTGGCTCATCCCCTCCAGGCCGACCGCGATCCCAAATCCTTGGATCAAAGCAATGCCGATCGTGCCGTAGCGCGTATACTGGATGATCGTTTTGCGTCCGCGTTCTCCCTCCTTGGCCAGCTTGGACAGATGGGGAATCACGACCGTCAACAGTTGCAGAATGATCGATGCGCTGATGTAGGGCATGATCCCCAACGCAAAGATCGTCAGGCGAGACAAGGCCCCGCCAGAAAAAATGTCCAAGAACCCGAGAAGCGATCCCCCCTTTTCGAGCAAAAACTTGGAGAGCTCTTCGTTGTTGATGCCGGGGGTCGGGACATGCGCCCCTACCCGGTAGACCGCCAGCATCGTCAACGTAAACAGGATGCGGGTGCGCAGCTCCGGAATTTTGAAGATGTTCTGAAAGCTGGTGAGGAGTCGTTCAAACACCGCCGATGACCTCAGCCCTCCCGCCGGCAGCCTCGATCTTCGCCACGGCCGACTGACTGAACTTGTGGGCCTGGATCACCACGGCCCGCCCCAACTCCCCTTGGCCCAGAACTTTCACCGGCTGGCGCGTCCGCTTGATGAGTCCGGCGTCCACCAACGCCTGAGGCGTGATCGGGTCAACCGCGCCCAAGGCCGTCAGGGATTTGAGATTGACGATCGAGTACTCGATCCGGGACGGGTTTTGAAACCCGTGCTTGGGGATGCGGCGGATCAAAGGCATCTGTCCGCCTTCAAAGCCGGGACGCTTTCCTCCCCCCGATCGAGCCTTCAACCCTTTGTGCCCCTTGGTCGCCGTCTTGCCGTGACCGGAACCGGGCCCGCGTCCGATACGTTTTCGCTTTTTCTTGGCCCCGGGCATGGGAGCCAGCTCATGCAGCTTCATAGTGGCTTGACTTCCAACAGATAGGATACTTTGTGGATCAATCCCCGCACTTGCGGGCTATCGGTTCTCTGCACGGTTTGACGCAGCCGGCGCAGCCCCAAGCCCCGCAACACCAACCGATGCGGGTAGGGAGTCCCGATCGGGCTTCGCTTGAGCGTGATCGTTAATTGTTGGCCTGTTTGCGAAGAACGTTTTGTGATTTTCGTGCTCATAGTGGGCTACCCTATCTTCTGCAGGCCACTCCGCCTGACCTGGACCACTTCCTCAGGATCACGGAGTTGACAGAGTCCATCCAGGGTGGCGCGGACCGTATTGAAAGGATTGCCCCGCCCCAGCGTCTTGGCGATAATGTTGTGGGCTCCCGCCAATTCCACGACTGCCCGGACCGCACCGCCCGCGATCACCCCGGTCCCGGCGCCGGCCGGCTTAAGCATCACATGCTCGCCGCCGAAGAGACCATGCACTTCGTGCGGAATCGTCCCATCTTTCAACGGCACATGGACCAAATGCTTCTTGGCCTGTTGCACCGCTTTGGCAATGGCCACCGGCACCTCTGCGGCCTTGCCCTTGCCGATGCCCACCCAGCCCTGGCCATCGCCGACGGCCACCAGCGCGCAGAAATTGAATCGCTTGCCGCCTTTGACGACCTTGGCCACACGGTTAATGAAGACGACTTTGTCCTTCAGGTTCAGCTCTTCTGGGTTGACACGCACGCCGTCACGCTCCTCTCATCTCGAGACAATCAGAATTGCAGGCCGCCCTCGCGTGAGGCATCGGCCAGCGCCTTGATCCGACCATGATAGAGCCGCCCGCCCCGGTCGAACACGACCGTCGCAACCTTCGCGGCCTTGGCCCGATCCGCCAGCAACTTCCCGACGGCTTTGGCTGCATTGATGGTGCTGGTGGATTTCAACGCTTTCCGCAAAGCAGCATCCAGCGTGGACGCCGCAGCCAACGTATGGCCCTTCGTGTCATCAATGATCTGGGCATAAATATGCCCCTTGCTCCGGTAGACGTTCAGTCGAGGGCGGGCCGTTGTTCCAAAAATCCGCTGCCGCACGCGACGCTGCCGGCGCTGTAATTTTTCTCTGGTTTCAGTGGTTTTCATGGCGCTCGCTTACTTTCCGGTCTTCCCTTCTTTCTTGCGGAGCACTTCGCCCGCATACCTGATGCCTTTTTGCTTGTAGACGTCCGGGGGCTTGATCGCGCGCAGATCGGCTGCAGCCTGTCCCACCTTCCGTTTGTCGATTCCCTTGACGGTGACGATGGTTTGCTTGTCGATCTTAGCCTCGATGCCTTTCGGCACCGTGTAGTCGACCGGGTTGACATAACCGACGTTCACGCTAAGCGTCTGCCCCTGCAGTTGGGCTTTGTAGCCCACGCCGGTAATCTCCAACGTCCGCTCGTACCCCTTGGTCACCCCGACGATCATGTTGCTGATTTCGGCCCGTGTCAGCCCGTGCAATGCCCTCAGCTTCGGATCATTACCTGCCCGGCTTGCCTGCACCTGACCGTCCGCCACCGCGACACTCACCCCCGGCTCAAGCGTCCATTCCAGACGCCCCAACGGCCCCTTGACGGACACCACACGGTCTGCCACTTTCACTTCCACTCCGGACGGAATGGACACTGGTTTTCTCCCCAACCGCGACATGATGCTCCTCGCCAGCTCGCTTGTCTTATGTTCCGGCCGACCTGTTCAGCCGGTTTACCAGATGTAGCACAGGACTTCGCCGCCCAAGCTGGCCTTGCGGGCCTCCTGATCGGTCCGCAACCCCTTCGACGTGGAGAGAATGGATAACCCCATTCCGCCCATAACCGACTTGACATTGCGCTTGCCGGCATAGACGCGCTTGCCCGGCTTGCTGACCCGCGACATCCCGGTGATCACCGGTTTTCCTTCTCCCACGTAACGCAACTGCACGCGAAAGGCCGGGTGCCCATCCGTGGTCGCAGACTCATAGCCCGCGATGAATCCTTCCGACTGCATCACGCGCAGGAGTTCTTTCTTTAGCTTCGAGGCGGGCACCGTGACCGTTTCGTGCCCCCGCCGCGCGCCATTTTGAATTCGGACCAGCAGGTCCGCGATCGGATCAGTCATCATTGTGTCGACTCCACGTCTCGTAAACGCACGTTCCGCCCGCGGTGTCAAACCCGAGGGCACCAGCCGGCTCGCAGGACGGCTACCAACTCGACTTCGTCACCCCTGGAATTTCGCCCCGTAGACTCAACAGGCGAAAGCAGATTCTGCACATTTTGAATCGCCGCAAAAACCCGCCTCCTCGTCCGCAGAGGGGGCACCGGTTGTAATCTCTGGCCTTGAATTTCGATTTGGCGGCCGCTTTGTTCCGCAGGGCTTTACGTGACACGCATCCTCTCCTTCGCCGGCAAGTCGTCTCGTCAAACTCTGAAGGGCATCCCAAAGTGACGCAGCAAAGCCTTGCCTTCGTCGTTCGTCCTAGCCGTGGTAACGATAGTGATATCCATCCCGTGGATGGAGGCCACGCTGTCATACTTGATCTCCGGGAAAATCAGCTGCTCCTTCAGCCCCAGCGTGTAGTTGCCGCGACCGTCAAAGGCCTTGGGCGAGACGCCGCGAAAGTCGCGGATCCGGGGCAGGGCCACGCTGACGAGCCGGTCCAAGAACTCGTACATCCGATCGTTGCGCAGGGTGACCTTGGCCCCAATCGGCATGCCCTGCCTGAGCTTGAAACCTGCGATCGCTTTCTTGGCCTTGGTCACGACCGGCCTCTGTCCGGAGATGACCCCCAGTTCGGTGGTCGCGCTTTCCAGCAACTTGACATTCTGAATGGCTTCGCCCATGCCGACGTTCAACACAATCCGTTCCAGCTTGGGCACTTGCATCGGGTTCTTATACCCGAATTCCTTCATAAGCGCCGGGACGACCTGTTTGCGATACGTATCCTTCAGCCTGGGAGGCAACTTAGGACCGGACGACTTTGCAGCCGGAGCCTTTTTTTCTTCCGTTGACTCTTTGGCCGCTGGCGCCGCCTCTTTTTTCGGCGGCTTCACAACCGGCTTCTTGCCCGCGCTCTTGTCGCTGCCGCCTTTCTCGCTCTTTGCCATGATCCTTTTTCCTACGCCTTATTCGATGACCGCCTGGTCCTTTCGGGAAATCCGCACCTTGCTCCCATCGGGCAAGGTCTTGATCCCGAGACGTACCGGCTTTTGAAGGGTCGTGCTATAAAACATGACATTGGAGATGGCGATAGGGGCCTCGCGCTCAAGAATCCCCCCCTGCCTGGTCTTTTGATTGGGCTTCGTATGGCGCTTGACGATATTGAGTTTCTCCACCGTCACCCGCGCACGCTCGCGATCGACGGTGAGAACCTTCCCCGTCTTGCCACGCTCGCGCCCGGCGATCACCACCACGGTATCGCCCTTCTTGATTTTCGTCTTGATCGGTCCCTGATTCGGCATGATCCTCTATTTCCGTCCTTAGAGCACTTCCGGAGCCAACGAGATGATCTTCATAAACTTCTTCCAGCGCAGCTCTCTGGCCACCGGGCCGAAGATACGGGTCCCGATAGGCTCACCCTGGGCGTTGATCAGCACGCAGGCGTTGCGGTCAAATTTGATGTAGGAACCGTCTTCCCGGCGCACACCCTTGGTCGTACGAACGATCACCGCCTTGCTCACGTCCCCCTTCTTGACCGTGGCTTGCGGAATGGCTTCCTTCACGGCCACCACCACGATGTCTCCGAGGGAGCCGTATCGCCGCCTCGAGCCGCCCAAGACATGGAAACACATGACCTGCTTGGCCCCGGAGTTGTCGGCCACATCCATGTAACTGTAATTCTGAATCATGACGGTTCCTTACCGGCGATCCAGCCCGAGACTACTCCGGCTGCCCCCGCTCCACGATTTCGACCACACGCCAATGCTTGTCTTTGCTGATCGGCCTCGTCTCAACGAGACGGACCCGATCCCCCACCTTGCAGCTATTCTGCTCATCGTGGGCCTTCAACCTGGTGACGCGGCGCAGCACTTTGCGATAGATCGGATGGGACACAAATCGATCCACTGCCACCACGACCGTCTTGTTCATCTTGTTGCTGACAACGTTGCCGACCCACTCCCGTCGTTTTTCGGACTTCCCCTGCATGGTCATGACCCCTCGCGCGCGCCACCGGACCCGCCGGCTGCGGTTTTCTGGTGCAGGACGGTCTTCACCCGCGCCAAGTCGCGGCGGGTCTGGCGAATCTTCATGGGATTCTCAACCCGTCCGGTCGCAAGCTGGAAGCGCAAGTTAAAGACTTCCTGCTTGAGCTGCTTTTCCTTCTCAGCCAACTCGGCCGGCTCCATCCCTCTCAGATTTTTCACATCCATCACAACAACCCCATTCCTTCCAAACAAGCCCTAGAACGCCCCGCGAGCCACAAACTTGGTGGCGATCGGCAGCTTGTACGCAGCCAGTTTCAGCGCCTCTTCCGCCACCTCCTTGGTGACCCCGTCCATCTCATAGAGGATTCGCCCGGGCTTGACCACAGCCACCCAATATTCCGGGTTGCCCTTTCCCTTACCCATCCGAGTTTCAGCCGGCTTCTTGGTGATGGGCTTATCCGGAAAAATTCTGGTCCAGACCTGCCCGCCACGCTTCACGTGTCTCGTAATGGCAATACGGGCAGCCTCAATCTGACGGCTGGTGATCCGCCCCGGCTCCAAGGCCTTAAGCCCGAATTCGCCCAGTGTCACCTGGCCGCCGCGGTAGGCCTTCCCCCGCATCCGCCCCTTTTGCATTTTCCTAAACTTGACTTTCTTCGGTGCAAGCACGGATCTGCCCCCTTAAGACTGCTGCTTATCGCTCTTGCCGGCGCTCAAACCCGACTTCGGCCTTCTCCGGCTGCACCGGAGGAGTCTCACCCCGATAGATCCAGGTCTTGACCCCGATCTGGCCCATGGTCGTATGCGCTTCCGCAAATCCAAAATCAATGTAGGCCCGCAACGTATGGAGCGGCACACGCCCCTCCCTGTACCACTCGGTCCTGGCGATTTCCGCCCCGCCCAAACGGCCGGCACAGGTCACCCGAATGCCCTGAGCGCCCAGTCGCAGCGCCGCCGCCACGCTGCGCTTCATAGCCCGTCGAAACGCGACCCGCTTTTCCAATTGGACGGCGATGTTCTCGCTGACCAATTGAGCGTCCAGTTCTGGCTTCTTGATTTCCTTCACGGTGATATACACCTGAGGCCCATACTGCTTTTCCAGCATCGCCTTCAACTTGTCGACTTCCGCACCCTTGCGCCCGATGATGATCCCCGGCCTGGCCGTGTGGATGATCACCCGAGTCTGATCCCCGGACCGTTCGATCTCCACCTTCGCCACACCGGCATGGTAGAGTTTCGCCTTGACCACCTTGCGAATCTGAATATCCTGGTGCAGGAGTTTGGCAAACTCCTTATCCGCGTACCACCGTGAACTCCAGGTCCTGGTATACCCTAAGCGATACCCCACCGGGTGCGTCTTTTGTCCCATAACCTCCCGTTGACCCCTTTTCTCGTCCGCGGCTCGACTACGATTTCGCCGTGACTTCTGGCGCGGACACGATCAGCGTAATATGGCTCGTCCGCTTATGGATAGAATTGGCCCGTCCCATGGACCTGGCCCGGAACCGCTTGTAGGTCGGCCCGCAATCCACGTAGGCACGCGAGACCCACAAGGATTCGCTGTCTCCCAATTCCTTTTGTTCGGCATTCGCTACCGCCGAGCGAAGGATCTTTTCCACGACCTTTGCCGCAGCCCGCGGGGTATATTTCAACAGGCTCAGCGCTTGCGGCACCCGCTGCCCGCGGATCATGTCCACCACCGCCCGGGCCTTCCTCGGGGCTACACGCACGAACCTTAAAATCGCTTTTGCCTCAGCCATGGCTGCACTCCCGTCCTACTTCAACGCGACCGCTTTTTCTGTTCTTGCCGCTCCGTGTCCCTTGAAGAAACGCGTCGGCGCAAATTCGCCCAGCTTGTGTCCGACCATATTTTCGGTGACAAAGACCGGGATAAACTTCTTGCCGTTGTGCACTGCGAACGTGTGGCCGATCATGTCGGGCACGACGGTCGAGCGGCGAGACCACGTCTTGATGATCTTCCGGTCCTTGGTCTCATTCTGTCTTTCCACCTTTTCAAGCAGGTGGGCATCCACAAAAGGCCCTTTGCTGACTGATCTGGGCATCGACGTCTCCTCGGATCTCGACTACCGCACGCCCCGCTTCCGCCGGGTGATGATGAACTTATCCGTGCGCTTGTTCTGCCTGGTCTTGTACCCCTTGGTTGGGAGCCCCCACGGCGACACAGGATGGGGATTGCCCTGCCCCGACTTACCCTCGCCGCCCCCGTGCGGGTGATCGACCGGGTTCATCACGACGCCTCGCACATGCGGGCGTTTCGCCCGCCAGCGGGACCGTCCCGCCTTACCCACTGTTTCATTTTCATGGTCCAGGTTGCCCACCTGTCCCACCGTCGCCATGCAGGCGGCCAGGATGCAACGCATTTCTCCGGACTTGAGGCGAACCTGGGCATAAATCCCATCCCGCCCCATCACCTGCGCAAACCCGCCGGCGCTGCGGATCAACTGACCGCCCTTGCCAGGCTTCAACTCGATATTATGGATCGTCGTGCCTAAAGGCATGCTCGACAATGGCAAGGCATTGCCAGGCTTCACTTCAGCGGTCGGCCCTGATTGAACGAGATCCTTCACCGCGAGGCCCTGGGGAGCCAAAATATAGCGTTTCTCCCCGTCTGCGTAATGCAGGAGCGCAATACGGGCCGAGCGGTTTGGATCATATTCGATCGCCGCGACCTTGGCTGGAATGCCAACCTTGTCCCGCTTGAAATCAATCGTCCGATAAAGCCGCTTGTGCCCACCCCCACGAAACCGGATGGTCATCCGGCCATCGTTGTTCCGGCCGCCGGAACGGATGTGGAACTTGGTAAGGCCCCTCTCCGACTTCTTCTTGCTCAACTCCTCTCCGGTGACGGCGGTCATCCCGCGGCGCCCCGGTGAGGTCGGTCGATATTGCTTCAGTCCCATGCTTGCTCCAATGCAGAATTATGAATGCTGAACGATGAATGAAAGACCGTCTCTACACTTCAACCTTTTGCATTCCTCTTTCAGCATTCAGCTATGCGCTCTCGTACAATTCCAGTTTCTCGCCTTCCTTCAAAGTCACGATCGCTTTCTTCCAGTCCGACCGCTTCCCTGAGAACCGACCCAGGCGCTTGGTCTTGCCCATAATGTTCAGGATGTTCACCTTCGCAACCTTCACGTTCAACGTCGCTTCCACCGCTCGCTTGACCTCAATGCGGTTGGCATCCCGCCGGACCAGGAACCCCACCTTGTTGGCGCCTTCCCGCATCGCGGTGATTTTTTCCGTCAGCAAGGGCTGGACGAGGACATCGTGGGCGCTTCGTTTCATGACCAGGCCTCCTGAATGCGCGCCACTTCACGCTCCAGAATCACGATCACGTTGTACCGGAGCACGTCGTAGACATTGAGCTGCTCCGGCCTGACCAACTTGACTCCGGCTAGGTTTCGTGCGGCCCGCTCCAAGTCCAGACGCCCCTCACTGACCACGATCAGCGTCTTGGCGGAAAGCCCCAACTGCGCCAACGTCTTCGCCAAAAGCTTGGTCTTCGGCTTCTCGATCGTCAGATCGGAAACGACCAATATCTCCCCCGCCGCCAGCTTGGCCGAGAGTGCGCTCCGAAGCGCACCGTGATACTTCTTTTTGGGCATCGCATAGTCATAACGGCGCGGCTTCGGACCGAAAACGCTTCCGCCGTGCCGCCATACAGGCGACCGGATGGAGCCGGCCCGCGCACGCCCCGTATGCTTCTGCTTCCAGGGCTTCTTCCCAGACCCACTGACTTCACCGCGCCGAAGCGTGGAGGCAGTCCCTTGCCTGGCCGATGCTTGCTGCATCACCACCGCTTCATGCACCAAGGGCCCATCAATGTCGGCCCCGAATAAGCCTGCATGGAGCTCCACCTTCCCGACTTTTTTCTTCTGGTTGTCCACTACGTCTACGGTCGGCATCATCTAGCCCTTCTTCGATTTTCTGACGGCCAGGAGCCCGCCGGTCGCGCCAGGCACGGCACCACTGACGAAGAGCAAATTCTCATCCGGCCGCGCCTCAATCACCTTTAAGCGCTGGATGGTGACTCGCTCACTCCCCATGTGCCCCGGCAGGGTCTTGCCCTTCCACACTCTGGATGGATAGGAACTGCTCCCGATGGACCCCGGCGCGCGGTGAAACATGGACCCATGCGTTTCCGGTCCGCCGCGATAATTGTGGCGCTTCATCACGCCTTGAAATCCCTTGCCCTTCGAGATCCCTTCCACATCAACCCACTCGCCCTTCTGGAACAGATCCGCCTTGAGCACCTGGCCGACCTGCGCGTCGCCGAGCTTCTTGAATTCCCGCAAATGCCGCGAGGCCGGAATCTGCTGCTTCTTAAGATGTCCCAGCTCGGCTTTCGTGAGCTTCCGCTCCGGCACTTCCTCGAACGTCAATTGGACGGCTTCATACCCTTGCTGGTCGCGCGTCCGCACCGCCGAGACCCGGCAGGGCCCAGCCTCGATCACCGTGACCGGAATCAGCCGCCCCTCCGCGTCATAGATCTGAGTCATCCCCAGTTTTTTCCCAAGCAATCCGTTTGTCATAATACACTCGCCATCAACTGTTCGCTTTCAGCGGTCAACTTCGGGGCCCTTCTCACATCCAGGCCCCGAGCTGATTGCTGAGAGCCGATCGCTCAGAGTTTAATTTCCACGTCCACGCCGGCAGCCAGATTCAGCTTCATCAGCGCATCCATCGTCTCCGGCGTCGGCTCCATGATGTCCATCAACCGCTTATGCGTTCTGATTTCAAATTGCTCGCGCGATTTCTTGTCGACATGAGTGGAGCGCTGGACCGTAAATTTCTCGATGCGCGTGGGCAACGGAATGGGCCCGGCCACCTTGGCCCCGCTGCGCTTGACGGTCTCCACGATCTCGGCTACCGACTGGTCCAAGACCCGGTAGTCGAACCCCTTTAATCTGATCCTGATGCGCTGATCCACCTTCACCACGTTTGTCTCCTCGCGGCCCTACGCCAGGATTTCGGTGACGACGCCGGAGCCGACGGTCTTGCCGCCCTCGCGCACCGCGAACCGCAACCCCTGATCCATGGCGATCGGCGAAATCAGCTCCGCCGTCACCGACACATTGTCCCCCGGCATCACCATCTCCACCCCCGGGTTCAGCTGCACCACGCCCGTTACGTCCGTCGTCCGGAAGTAGAACTGCGGCCGGTATCCGTTGAAGAACGGCGTGTGCCGCCCCCCCTCTTCCTTCGTCAGCACGTAAATCTCCGCCTTGAACTTCGTGTGCGGCGTGATACTCTTGGGCTTGGCCAACACCATCCCCCGCTCCACGTCTTCCTTCTTCGTCCCCCGGAGCAGCACCCCGATGTTGTCCCCCGCCTGCCCCTCGTCCAGCACCTTGCGGAACATCTCCACCCCGGTCACCACCGTCGTCTGCGTCGGCCGCAGCCCCACGATCTCGATTTCGTCGCCCACCTTCACGATGCCCTTCTCGCAACGCCCCGTCACCACCGTCCCCCGCCCGCTGATCGTGAACACGTCCTCGATCGGCATCAGGAACGGCTTGTCCACCGCCCGCACCGGCGTCGGAATGTACGTGTCGACCGCCTCCAGCAGCTTCAGGATCGACGGCACCCCCAAGGGCCCCTGATCCGCTTCCATCGCCTTGAGCGCCGAACCTTGAATGATCGGGGTCTTGTCGCCCGGGAACCCGTACTTGCTCAGCAATTCCCGCACTTCCAGCTCCACCAGGTCCAGAAGTTCCTTGTCGTCCACCTTGTCGGCCTTGTTCAGGAACACGACGATGAACGGCACGCCCACCTGCCGGGCCAGCAGGATATGCTCCCGCGTCTGCGGCATCGGGCCGTCGGCCGCCGACACCACCAGAATCGCCCCGTCCATCTGGGCCGCCCCCGTGATCATGTTCTTGACATAGTCCGCGTGGCCCGGACAGTCCACGTGCGCATAGTGCCGCTTGTCCGTCTCGTACTCCACGTGGCTGATCGCGATCGTCATGATCTTCGTCGCGTCGCGCCGCCCCTGCGATTCGCTCGCCTTGGCCACTTCGTCGTAGCTGATGAACTTCGCCATCCCCTTGTCGCTGCACACCTTCGTCAGCGCCGAGGTCAGCGTCGTCTTGCCGTGGTCCACGTGCCCGATCGTCCCAATGTTCACGTGGGGCTTCCGCCGCTCGTATTTCGCCTTCGCCATCGTCTCCTCCTCGTCTCAGTACGTCGAAGCTCGCTTCTAGATCATCTACTCGCCGCGGTTCTTGGCGATGATAGCCTCGGCGATCTGCTTCGGGACCGGCTCATACCGGTCAAATTCCATGCTATAGGTGGCTCGGCCCTGGGTACGGGACCGCAAGTCGGTCGCGTAGCCGAACATTTCGCTCAGAGGCACCGCCGCCTCGATGGCCTGGGCTCCCGCCCGCACCTTGATGCCGTGCACCTTGCCTCGCCTGCCGTTGAGATTCCCGATCACGTCGCCCATAAACTCCTGGGGGACCAAGACTTCCACTTTCATGATCGGCTCGAGCAGAACCGGGTTCGCCTTCCTGCAAGCCTCGTTCAAGGCCATGGATCCGGCAATCTTGAAGGCCATTTCATTGGAGTCGACGTCGTGATAAGACCCGTCGATCAGCTTTACGCGGACGTCCCGCAAGGGATAACCAGCCAAGACTCCGGCCTCCATCCGCTCCTTCACGCCCTTTTCGATCGCCGGAATATATTCCCTCGGAATCGCCCCGCCCACGATCTTATTCATGAACTCGAACCCGACACCGGGCTCGGCCGGCTCGACGGTCAGAACGACGTGCCCATATTGACCGCGGCCGCCGGTTTGCTTGATGTACTTGGCCTCGTGCTCAGCCGTTCCCCGGATCGTTTCCCGATAGGCCACCTCGGGCTTGCCGACATTGGCATCAACCTTGAACTCGCGGAGCAGACGGTCCACGATGATCTCCAGATGAAGCTCCCCCATCCCGGCGATGATCGTCTGCCCCGTCTCTTCATCCGTATGGACCCGGAATGAGGGGTCCTCCTGCGCCAGCTTCTGGAGCGAAAACCCGAGCTTCTCCTGGTCCTGCTTGGTCTTGGGCTCGATCGCCATCGCGATAACCGGCTCGGGGAACTTCATCACTTCGAGAAGAACCGGCTTCTTCTCGTCACAAAGCGTATCCCCGGTCGTGGCGCCCTTGAGGCCCACCGCAGCGGCAATGTCACCGGCATAGACCTCTTCAATGTCTTCGCGCTTGTTCGCGTGCATCTTGAGCAGCCGGCCGACTCGCTCTTTCGTATCCTTGGTGATGTTGTACACCGACGTGCCGGTCTTCAGCGTGCCGGAGTAGACCCGAAAGAAGGTGAGCTGGCCGGCGAAGGGATCGGTCATGATCTTGAACGCCAAGGCGGCAAATGGCTCATCATCGCTCGCCGACCGCTTGACCTCTTTGCTGCCTGCCGGCTCCACGCCCACCACAGGAGGGATATCCAGCGGAGAGGGAAGATAATCCACAACCGCATCCAAGAGCTGCTGCACCCCTTTATTCTTGAAGGCAGAGCCGCAGATCACGGGCGTCAGCTTCATGTTAATGGTTCCGGCGCGGATCGCACGCTTAATTTCATCGACTGAGAGGCTCTCACCATTCAGGTAGCGCTCCATCGCCTGCTCGTCATGCTCAGCCACCTTGTCGATCATCTTTTCACGATACTCTTTCGCTTGATCGAGCAGGTCGGCCGGAATATACTCGACCTTGTATTTCGCCCCCAGCGTTTCGTCGTCGTAGACATAGGCCTTCATCGTGACAAGATCGATCGACCCCTTGTAGTCGGCCTCGCGCCCGATCGGCAATTGGATCGGCACAGGGTTCGCCCCCAAGCGATCGACAATGGTCTGAACCCCCCCATAAAAATCGGCGCCAATCCGGTCCATCTTGTTCATGAACGCGATCCTAGGCACCCGATACTTGTCAGCCTGCCGCCAGACCGTCTCGGACTGAGGCTCAACGCCCTGCACGGAATCAAACACCGCAACCGCCCCGTCAAGGACGCGCAGAGACCGCTCCACTTCGATCGTAAAGTCCACGTGGCCCGGCGTATCGATGATGTTGATCCGATGCTCGCGCCAGAAACAGGTCGTCGCCGCCGCGGTGATCGTGATGCCGCGCTCCCGCTCCTGCTCCATCCAGTCCATGGTCGCAGCGCCATCATGCACTTCGCCCATGCGATGCGACACTCCGGTGTAGTACAGGATGCGCTCCGTAGTCGTAGTTTTCCCGGCATCAATGTGCGCCATGATACCGATATTTCTGGTCCGCTCTAGCGGTGACTGCCTAGCCACTCGTCCTCCGAAAACAATGATGCTGCAGCGCCACGTCCACGTCAGGCTCGTGGCCCAACTGCAGCAAAAACTCTGACTACCAGCGGTAATGCGCGAAGGCCTTATTGGCCTCCGCCATCCGATGCACGTCTTCGCGTTTCTTGACCGACGCGCCCGTGTTATTCGCGGCGTCGAGCAATTCGCCCGCAAGCTTTTCGGCCATACTCTTACCGCCCCGCGCCTTCGCATATTCAGCAATCCAGCGCAAGGCCAGGGTCATACGACGCACCGGCCGAATCTCCACCGGCACCTGGTACGACGCGCCGCCCACCCGGCGGGACTTTACCTCCACCACCGGCTTGACGTTATCGATGGCAGCCTTGAAGACCTTAAGCGGATCGTTACCAGTCTTTTCCTGGATCAGATCGAAGGCCCCAAAACACACACGCTCAGCCGTGCTCTTCTTGCCGGCACTCATCAGAATATTGACAAACTTGCCAACCAGCTTGTCCCGAAAGCGCGGATCCGGCTGGATTTCTCTCGTTCCAAATAACCGTCTACGTGACATTGCGATATCCTTCGATTCTTACTTGGGCCGTTTTGCGCCGTACTTCGAGCGGCTCTGCTTCCGATTTGCGACTCCGACGGCATCCAGAGAGCCCCGCACAATGTGATAACGCACACCCGGCAGGTCCTTGACGCGACCACCGCGAACCAGCACGATCGAGTGCTCCTGCAGGTTGTGCCCCTCTCCGGGAATATAGGTCGTCACTTCCATGCCATTGGTTAACCGCACCCGGGCCACCTTGCGGAGCGCGGAATTCGGCTTTTTTGGAGTCGTGGTATAAACCCTAATGCAGACCCCCCGCTTCTGCGGGCATCGCTTCAGGGCCGGACTCTTCGTTTTCCACGTGGTGAGCGTTCTCCCTTGCCTCACCAGTTGATTAATCGTTGGCATGCATCTCCTCGAATTATTTGCGCCTCGCCAGGAAACCTACGGATTATAGTGAGCCCTTCAGCTCATGTCAAGGCCAAACTGGCCCCTTCGTTCAGTTTCCGTCGCTCTCACCTTCCGCTGCGGCGGCATCCTGACTGATGACGACCGGCTCGGCTTCCAACGCCGGCACTTCCGGCTTCGGGCTGATCGTAAAGGTGTCGCGATAGGTCTCGAACCCCGTACCGGCCGGGATCAAGCGCCCCACGATCACGTTTTCCTTCAACCCGAGCAGGATATCTTCCTTGCCGTTGATTGCCGCCTCGGTGAGCACCCGCGTCGTTTCCTGGAAGGAGGCGGCCGAGATGAAGCTGTCGGTCGTGAGGGCCGCCTTGGTGATGCCCAGCAGAACCGGCTTGCCGAGCGCCGGCTTCCCGCCTTTGGCCAAGGCTTGCTCGTTCTTGTCCTCAAACTCGAGCTTGCTGACCTGGCTGCCGGGCAGAAACTCCGTGTCGCCCGGTTCTTCGATGCGGACCTTGCGCAGCATCTGCCGCACGATAATTTCGATGTGCTTGTCGTTGATCGACACACCCTGGAGCCGATAGACGTCTTGCACCTCGTCCACCAGATACTTCTGCAATTCCTTGGGGCCGAGGACGTCCAGAATATCGTGAGGATTGGCAGAGCCGTCCATTAAGGGCTCGCCGGCTTTCACCCAATCCCCTTCATGCACGTTCACATGCTTACCCTTGGGGATCAAATACTCCTTCACGTCGCCCATCTTGTTGTCGACGAGCACTTTGCGCATGCCCTTGACCAGACCGCCGTAGGAGACCTCTCCGTCGATCTCGCTGATCACGGCCTGCTCCTTCGGCTTCCGGGCCTCGAAGAGTTCGGCCACCCGCGGCAGACCGCCGGTGATGTCCTTGGTCTTGGTGGTTTCACGGGGGATCTTGGCCAGCACATCGCCCGGATGCACCGTGGCGCCCTTGTCCACGAAAATGTGAGCGCCCACCGGCAGCAGGTACCGCGCCACGGAGGTGACGTTCGACACCTTGGCCGTCTTACCGCCTTCGTCCTTGATCGAGATGCGCGGCCGCAGCGTGGCGCCCGTATGCTCGATCACAACCTTGCGGGAAAGACCCGTGACCTCGTCGAACTCTTCCTTCATGGTCACGCCTTCGGTGATGTCGCCGAAGGCCACCTTGCCGCCAACCTCCGTCAGAATCAGCAGCGAATAGGGATCCCACTCGACCAACTTTTGCCCGACCTCGACCCGGTCCCCGTCTTTGATCTTGATCTTGGCGCCGTGAACCACGGTGTACTTCTCGCGTTCACGCCCCGTCTCGTCGTAGATGGCGACCTTGGCGTTCCGATTCATCACCACCCACTCGCCTTCCCTGTTTCGAACTGCGATCCCCGCGTTATGCACGTCGGCGTTTTTCTTGGCGTCGAAGCTCATGAACCGGATGAACCCGGCATGCTTTGACTCCAACACCGTTTGCTCCACCACCTTGCTGGCGGTACCACCGATATGGAAGGTCCGCATCGTCAACTGCGTGCCCGGCTCGCCAATGGACTGGGCCGCAATGACTCCGACCGGTTCGCCCATCTCGACCAAGCGTCCGCGCGACAGATCGCGCCCGTAGCACTTGATACAGACTCCTCGACGGGATTGGCAGGTCAGCACCGACCGGATCTTTACCCGGTCTACGCCAGATTCCACGACTCCCTTCGCCCGTTCTTCGTCGATTTCCTCGTTGGTCTTCACGATGATCTCGCCGGTCACGGGATCGCGAATGTCTTCGGCCGCCAGCCGGCCCAGGATTCGATCTTCGATGGGCTGAATGACTTCACCGCCCTCGACCAACGCGCTGACCACGATTCCGTCGGTCGTCCCGCAATCCACCTCGCTGATGATCACGTCCTGCGAGATGTCCACAAGCCGCCGGGTCAGGTAGCCGGAGTTGGCGGTCTTCAATGCCGTGTCGGCCAACCCCTTGCGGGCGCCGTGGGTCGAGATGAAGTACTGCAGCACGGTCAGGCCTTCGCGGAAATTGGCCGTGATCGGGGTCTCGATGATCTCGCCCGACGGCTTCGCCATCAACCCGCGCATCCCGCCCAGCTGACGGATCTGCTGCGAGCTGCCGCGAGCGCCGGAGTCCGCCATCATGAAGATCGGATTGAACGCAGCCGGCGACTGGGAGTCGGTTCCCGATCCCAGCTCTTTCATCATCTCCCCTGCGACCTGCTCGGTCACGTGGGCCCAGATGTCGATGACCTTGTTGTAGCGCTCGCCGTTCGTGATGAGGCCTTCGCCATACTGTTTCTCGATCTCGTTGACCTCCCGCTGTGCCCTGGAGATCAATTCTTCTTTCTTTGACGGGATGTGCATGTTGTCGATACAGATCGAGACTCCCGCCCGGGTTGCATAGGTGAAGCCAATATCTTTCACCTTGTCCAACAAGACAACGGTCTCGCGATGACCGGCCTGCCGGTAGACCGTATCGATGAGCTTGGTCATCTCCTTCTTGGTCATCAGCTGGTTGGCATGGGAGAACGGAATGGAGGCCGGCAGGATCTCGCCCATCAGCACCCGCCCCACGGTCGTGTCCACCATCGCCCCATTGATCCGCACCTTGATCTTGGCATGCTCTTCAACCGCACGGGCATCATAGGCCATGCGGACTTCCTCGGGCGAGCCAAAGATCTTGCCTTCACCCTTCGCGCCGGCCCGTTCCTTGGTCAGCCAATAGCAACCCAAGACCATATCCTGCGAAGGCACCGCGATCGGCTTGCCGTTCGCCGGCGAGAGGATGTTATTGATCGACATCATCAGAACCCGAGCCTCGACCTGCGCTTCGACCGACAGCGGCACGTGAACCGCCATCTGGTCACCGTCGAAGTCCGCATTGAAGGCCGCGCAGACCAGCGGATGCAGGCGGATCGCCTTACCTTCGACCAGCACCGGATCGAAGGCCTGAATGCCGAGCCGGTGGAGCGTCGGGGCCCGGTTCAGCATGACCGGGTGCTCCCGGATCACCTCATCCAGCACGTCCCAGACTTCCGGCCGCTCCTTTTCAACCAGCCGCTTGGCGCTCTTAATCGTCGTCGCAGCCCCCCGCTCTTCCAGCTTGTGGAAAATGAACGGCTTGAACAGCTCGAGGGCCATCTTCTTGGGCAAGCCGCACTGATTCAACCGCAGCTCAGGTCCGACCACGATGACCGAGCGGCCCGAATAGTCCACCCGCTTGCCGAGCAGGTTCTGTCGGAAACGCCCCTGCTTGCCCTTCAGCATGTCGCTCAGCGACTTGAGCGGACGCTTGTTGGGCCCGCGGATCGCGCGGCCCCTGCGCCCATTGTCGAACAGCGCATCCACCGCCTCCTGGAGCATGCGCATTTCGTTGCGGATGATCACACCCGGCGCCTTGAGCTCGATCAGCCGCTTGAGCCGGTTATTCCGATTGATCACCCGGCGGTACAAGTCATTCAGGTCCGACGTGGCAAAGCGGCCACCGTCCAACGGCACCAGGGGGCGCAGCTCCGGCGGCAGGACGGGAATTACGTCCATTACCATCCACTCGGGCTTGTTGCCGGACTTGCGGAAGGCCTCGAGCACCTTCAGCCGCTTGGCATGCTTCTTCTTGAGCGCCGCCGAGGTGGCTCCCTTGGACTTGCCTTGCAGTTCGTCCCAGAGACCGTTGATATCGACTTTTCGCAGAAGTTCCCGGATTGACTCGGCGCCGATCCCCGCCTTGAATGCATGGAGGCCGTACTCGTCCTGGCATTCGCGGAGCTTCTCGTCCGTCAGCAGCTCCTTTTCCTTGAGCGGCGTGTCGCCGGGATCCACCACCACGTAGCTTTCGAAGTAGAGAATCTTCTCCAAGTGCTTGAGGCTCATGTCCAGCAGTGTCCCGATACGGCTGGGCACCCCCTTCAGAAACCAGATATGGGCCACGGGAGCGGCCAATTCGATATGCCCCATCCGCTCGCGCCGCACCTTGGACTGAATCACCTCGACCCCGCACTTGTCGCAGACGATCCCGCGGTGCTTCATCCGCTTATACTTGCCGCAGTTGCACTCCCAGTCTTTGATAGGCCCGAAAATCTTGGCGCAGAAGAGCCCGTCCTTTTCCGGCTTGAAAGACCGGTAATTGATGGTCTCGGGCTTCTTGACCTCGCCGTACGACCAGGATCGGATCTTGTCCGGCGAGGCGATCCTGATCCGCATCGCATCAAACGACACGGCGTCACGCGGCTTCTCGAACAGTGTGTAGATGCCTTCCAAGGTTGGTCCCTCCTTAGTCTTTGGCCTCGATCAGTTCGACATCCAGGCCCAGACTCTGCAGTTCCTTGACCAGCACATTGAAGGATTCCGGCAGCCCCGGCTCCAGGAAATTTTCGCCTTTGACGATCGCTTCATAGATCCGCGACCGGCCCGGCACGTCGTCCGACTTGACTGTCAAAAATTCCTGCAAGGTGGAGGCGGCGCCGTAGGCTTGCAGGGCCCAGACCTCCATCTCGCCCAGCCGCTGCCCGCCGAATTGCGCCTTGCCGCCCAATGGCTGCTGGGTGACCAGCGAATAGGGCCCGATTGAACGGGCGTGGATCTTGTCGTCCACCAGGTGGTGCAGCTTCAGCATGTACATATACCCGACCGTCACCGGACTGCCAAAAGCTTCGCCGGTCCGACCATCGTAAACGGTGAACTGCCCGCTCGTGGCCATCTTGGCCTTCTTCAGCAGCTCTTTGATTTCTTTTTCGGCCGCCCCGTCGAAGACCGGACTGGAGACATAGATGCCCAGCGCCTTGGCCGCCATGCCCAGATGGGCCTCCAGAATCTGCCCCACGTTCATGCGCGACGGCACGCCCAGCGGATTGAGCACGATTTCGACCGGAGTCCCGTCCGGAAGGTAGGGCATGTCCTCTTCCGGAAGAATGCGGGAGACCACGCCCTTGTTTCCGTGACGGCCGGCCATCTTATCGCCGACCGACACTTTGCGCTTCATGGCGATATAGACTTTGACCAGCTTGATCACGCCAGGCGGCAGCTCGTCGCCCCGTTTAAGCCGCCCGACCTTCTCGTCGAAGAGCGTCTGGAGAATCTCGCTCTGGTCCTTGGCCGCGCGTTCGATCTCCTCCAGCTCCTTCTGCTCGTCAGGATCGCTGAGGATGATGTGGCGAACGTTGCCATCCGAAAGCTTCTTGAGAATTTCGGCGGTGAGCTTGCCTTTTTTCTTGAGAATCACATCGCCGCTTTCCGGATCCATCAGATCGCGCCCGACGACCTTGCCCAGGAGCAGCTTTCTAATTTTCTTGTTCTTCTCTTCCTCGATGATGCGCAGTTCGTCCTGATGATCGCGCTGGAGCTTGAGCACATCCTCGCTCTCGATGCTCTTCGAGCGTTCGTCCTTGTCGAGCCCCTTCCGCGAGAAAATCTTTACGTCCACCACGATGCCCTCGACCCCCGGCGGCACCTGAAGCGACGTATCCTTGACGTCCCCTGCTTTCTCGCCGAAGATCGCCCGCAGCAGCTTTTCTTCCGGCGTCAACTGGGTCTCGCCCTTGGGCGTGACCTTGCCCACCAGAATGTCGCCCGGCTTGACCTCCGCCCCGATGTGGATGATCCCGCTCTCGTCCAGATTCCGAAGCGCTTCCTCGCCGATGTTCGGGATATCGCGGGTGATATCCTCTTTGCCGAGCTTGGTATCCCGCGCTTCGACCTCGAACTCCTCGATGTGGATCGAGGTGAATGCATCCTCCCGCACCAGCTTCTCGCTGAGCAAGATAGCGTCCTCGAAATTGAATCCGCCCCAGGGCATGAACGCCACACAAACGTTGCGGCCGAGCGCAAGCTCTCCGCGATCGATGGCTGGCCCGTCGGCCAGCACTTGGCCGTTCTTGACCGGCTGCCCCACGCGGACCACCGGCTTCTGCGTGATGCAGGTATTCTGATTGGACCGTTGGAACTTGATGAGATCGTAGACGTCCAAGTTCAGGTCGCCTTTGCGGCTTTCACCCTTCCGATGTTCCGCTCGAACCATGATCCGCGTCGCATCCACGCTTTCGACGACTCCTGCGCGCTTGGCCTGGACGACATACCCGGAATCCCGCGCGACCACCGCCTCCATACCGGTCCCGACCAGCGGCGCATCCGTGCTGATCAACGGCACGGCCTGCCGCTGCATGTTGGAGCCCATCAGCGCACGGTTCGCATCGTCGTGTTCCAGGAACGGCACCAGCGCCGTCGCGACACTGACCACCTGCTTGGGGGACACGTCCATGTACTCGACCTTATCGGGCATGGCCATGACGAAGTCCCCGCCATACCGAGCCGACACGGTGTCCGACACGAGCCGCCCCGTGCCGTCGACTTTCGAGTTGGCCTGGGCAATCAAATACTTTTCGCCCTCGATCGCCGAGAGATACTCGATTTCGTCGATCACACGCCCCTTCTTGACTTTCCGATAGGGCGCTTCAATGAACCCGAAATCGTTGATCCGCGCGTAGGTCGCCAGCGACGTGATCAACCCGATATTCGGCCCTTCCGGGGTCTCGATCGGACAGATGCGGCTGTAATGCGACGGGTGCACGTCGCGCACCTCGAACCCGGCCCGTTCCCGCGTGAGCCCCCCGGGGCCCAGAGCGGAGAGTCGTCTCTTATGGGTAATTTCCGCCAACGGGTTGGTCTGGTCCATGAACTGAGAAAGCTGGCTGCTGCTGAAGAATTCCTTGATTGCAGCCACCACCGGCTTGGCGTTGATCAGGTCATGCGGCAGCACCGTCTCCATGTCCAGGAGGTTCATCCGCTCCTTGATGCTGCGCTCCATCCGGGCCAGCCCCAACCGGAACTGATTTTCCAGCAACTCACCGACGGACCGGACCCGTCGGTTGCCCAGGTGATCGATGTCGTCGATCTCGCCCTTGCCCACCTTGAGGTTCACCAGATACCGAATCACCTCGACAATGTCCTGCGGCACCAGGGTTCGCTGTTCCAGCGGAAAATCCAACCCAAGCTTCTTGTTCAATTTCAACCGGCCGACCGGGGACAAATCATAGCGCTTCGCATTGCTGAACAAGTTTTCGAACAAGGCGCGCGCGGTCTCGATCGACGGCGTCTCTCCCGGCCGGAGACGCTTGTAGATCTCCACCATGGCCTCTTCCTTGGAGGCGGTGCGCTCCATTTCCAGCGTGTCCAGGATCACCGGCGTGGCGGTGGCCGAATCCAGGTAGATGACTTTGAAGCTTTCGATATTGCTCTCGAGAATCTTCTCGACGCTCGCCGCCGTGAGCTTATGGTTCTTCTCGAGAATCTTCTCTTTGCTGGATGGATCCACGAGTTCCGTCAGCACGGCTCGCCCCACGAGTTCACCGGCCGCCACCGGAATCTCCTTGACGCCCGCCGCGCGGACCCGCGCGATCAGGGCTTTCGTGAGCTTCGCCCCTTCACGCACGATAGGCTCCTTGCTTCCCTTTTCCGTCACTTCGATCGAACAGCGCAGGCCATGGTGGATTTCAGGATCCAGCTTGCGGAGGAGCTTGCCCTTGGATACCCGAATCTCTTCAACCGGGTAATACATCTTGAGCAAATCGTCGCTGGAGTATGCGAATGCCTTCAAGAGGATCGTAGCCGGCATCTTCCGGCGCCGGTCGATGCGCACGTACAGGATATCCCGCGCGTCGAATTCAAAATCCAGCCAGGAACCCCGGTAGGGAATGATCCGCGCGGAGTAGAGCACCTTGCCGCTGGCATGGGTCCGCCCCTTGTCGTGCGTGAATGAGGCGCCCGGCGAGCGGTGCAACTGGCTGACCACCACGCGCTCGGTCCCGTTCACAATGAATGTGCCGCGTTCCGTCATCAGCGGCAATTCGCCGACATAGACCTCTTGCTCGCGCACATCCAGCACTTTCTTCTTGGGTGACTTATCCTCCCTATCGAAGACCACCAACCGGACCCTCACCTTCAAGGGAACGGCGAAGGTCATCCCCTGCTCCAGACATTCCAGCACGTTATACTTGGGCGTCCCCAGCAAATAACTGGAGAACTCCAGGATCGCCGTGTTGTTATAGTCGGCAATCGGGAACACGCTCGTCAACGCGGCCTGGAGCCCATTGTCCGCCCGACGTTCAGGCAGCGACTCCATCTGGAGGAACTGTTCGTAGGACCGCTTCTGGATCTCGATCAGGTCAGGGATGTCAATGTTGGCACGGATTTTTGAGAAATCCTTCCGCTCGATCAACCCATTGACCGTGGTTTCCGACATTCCCTCGCTCCTTTTGGTCGTCGTGAGTTATACCGCCGACCGTGGCTGCGTGACCGGCGGCCGACAACTGGGGTCAGGCCGACCGGGGCAGCATTCTATCCTGCGCGCGCGACTCGCTTGCTGTTTCCGGACGTTACTTCACTTCGACCTTGGCGCCGCTTTCTTCCAGCTTCTTCTTCATCGTCTCGGCCTCTTCCTTGGTCACCCCGGTCTTGACCGGCTTGGGCGCACCCTCCACCAGATCCTTGGCTTCCTTCAAGCCCAAGCTCGTGAGCTCACGCACGACCTTGATGACCTGGATCTTCTTGTCCGCCGCGGCACTGGCCAAAATCACATCGAACGCGGTCTTCTCTTCCGCCGCTGCCGCCGCCGCACCGCCCCCGCCTGCCGCCGCCGCGACCGCCACCGGCGCCGCCGCTGTCACTCCGTACCGGCTCTCCATCGCCTTGACGAGTTCGGAGAGCTCCAGCACCGTCATCGTATCGATCCCCTTCAAAATTTCGTCCTGCGTCAACTTTCCTTCAGTCGTAGGCATGTCCCCTTCTCCTTTCTTTTTCTCTTGAATCGCCGTCAATACGCCAACCGTTTTTCTCAGCAACCCCGCCAAGACGAAGACAGTGCCGCGTACCGGGCCCTGCATCGTCGACATCAGCATCGCCAGCAAGACCGTCTTGGACGGCAGCGCTGCGACCGCGGCAATCTGGGCCGGCTTCAGCAGCTTGCCTTCCAGGACCCCGGCCGCGATCTTCATCTTCTCATCGCGCTTCTCCGCTCCCATGAAATCGCGCAGAACCTTGGTCGGCAGCACGGGGTCGTCGTAACCCAGCACGACTCCCATGGGGCCCTTGAAATAGGGCTTGGCTTCCAACAACGTGGTGCCCTCCACCGCCAGGGCGGCCAACGTGTTCTTGACGATCTTGAACTCGGCCTTGGCGCCCCGCAGCTGCTTGCGCAACTCGGTGACCTGGTTCACCTCCAAGCCGGAGCACTCGGTCATGATGGCAAGCCGGGCACGCGAAAACTTCTCATGCAGCTCGGCCACCGCCGTGGCTTTGTCTTCCTTTTTCATGCTCCTCTCCTCACCTCAACCGTCCGCTCAACTCCACTGCTTGCTGATTGCGGCAACATCCAGCTTCACGCCGGGCCCCATCGTACTGGAGATCGTCGCGCTCTTCAGATAGCGCCCTTTGCACGAGGCCGGCTTGGCCTTCATCACAGCCTCCAGGATCGTGTGGGCATTCTCATAGAGCCGCTGTTCGTCGAAGGATACCTTGCCGACTGGCACTTGCACGATGCCCGCCTTCTCGACCTTGTATTCCACGCGGCCCTTGAGGATCTCCACGACTGCCTTTCCCACTTCAAACGTGACCGTGCCGGTCTTGGGGTTGGGCATCAGCCCGCGTGGCCCCAACACCTTGCCGAGCTTCCCGACCGACCCCATCAAATCAGGCGTTGAGATGGCTTGGTCGAAATCCATCCAGCCGCCCTTGATCTTCTCCATCAAGTCATCGGATCCGACGTAATCGGCTCCGGCCGCCCTCGCCTCCTGCTCTTTCTCGCCCTTTGCAAACACCAACACCCGCACCTTCTTGCCGGTGCCGTGGGGCAACACGGACGTGCCGCGCACCATCTGGTCGGATCGCTTGGGGTCAACCCCCAACCGCAACGCCAGGTCCACGGACTCGTCGAACTTGGCGAAGGCCGACTGCTTGACGACGCCGACAGCCTCCTTAAGCCCATAGACGCGCGGCTCCACCTTGGCTGCTGCTGCTGTCATTTTCTTGCCCATGCTCCGCTCCTTACTCAGTCCGCGTAGAGACCCAACTGCTTCTCCTAGCCCTGGACGGTGATCCCCATGCTGCGCGCCGTGCCCTCGATGATCTTCATCGCCCCATCCACATCGGCGGCATTCAAATCCGCCATTTTCTTGGTGGCGATGTCCTTGAGCTGCGCCCTGGATATTTTTCCCACCTTGTCTTTGTGAGGCACTCCGGAACCCTTGATGATGCCGGAGGCCTTCTTCAGCAAGTCGGATGCCGGCGGCGTCCGGGTGACGAACGTAAAGGTCCGGTCCTTATAGACCGTGATCACAACCGGGATGATGCTGTCCCCGTCCTTCTGGGTCCTGGCGTTGAACTGCTTGCAGAATTCCATGATGTTCACGCCGTGCTGGCCGAGGGACGGGCCCACGGGCGGAGCCGGATTGGCCTTGCCGGCTGGAATTTGCAATTTGATTTGCCCGGTAATCTCTTTCGCCATTGCGACGCTCCTTCGCCTCCTCCGTCAGTCCTTTACACACGCTCCACTTGCAAGAAACCCAGCTCCACTGGGGTCGAGCGACCGAAAATGCTGACCAACACCTTCACGCGGCTGTGATCCTGATCCACTTCGTCCACCAAGCCGCTGAAGCCAAGAAACGGCCCATCGATGATGCGCACATTGTCGCCCTTAATAAAACGGACCTGCTCCCGCGGCGCCGCTGCCCCCTGATCCACCTGCTTCAGCAACGACTCCGCCTCTTCCGTCGTCAAGGGAATGGGCTTGGTGCTGCCACCCACGAAGCCGGTGACTTTCGGCGTCTCCTTGATCATCTGCACGGTCTCGTCGGTCAGCGGGGATTCCAGCTCGACCAAGACATAGCCCGGAAAGAACTTGCGCTTGGACTGGCGGCGCTTTCCATCCTTGATCTCGATCACATCCTCGGTGGGAACCAGCACCTGACCCAACCTCTCCACCAAGCCCATTTGATTGGCTCGTTCGAGGATGCTGGTCTTCACCCGCCCCTCGAAGCCCGCATAGGTATGAATCACGTACCAGTTCTTGTTCATCGACGCGTCCTCAAATGCCTCTCTCCGGGCCAATGCAGCTGCGCTGCCCCCGCTCGCCCCCTGCGATTTAGATCACCCTGCTGACTAGCCAGACCAGGAAGGAATCCACAAGCGAGAGATAGATGGACATAACCAAGCAGAAGACGATGACGACCAGTGTGGAACCGATGGTTTCCTCCTTGCTAGGAAAGGAAACCTTCTTCACCTCCGCCTTGACGTCCAGCACGAACTGTTTGATGTTGTCCCGAATCTTCGCGAACATACGCCCCACTCCCGTTACTCTGACTCACTCAGACTACGCAACCCTGGCCGCCCCTCACTCGCGCGCAGGTCGAGCCATCTCGGCTTGGCAGGGGCACCAGGAATCGAACCCGGACCTTCGGTTTTGGAGACCGACGTGCTAGCCGTTGAACACCATGCCCCTACCCAAATCAGCACCAAGCCCAGCCTTACTTCACTTCCTTATGCGGCTGGTGCTTCCGGCAGGTGTTGCAGTACTTGTTGCGCTCGATCCGGTCCGGGTCGTTCTTCTTGTTCTTCATCGTGGAGTAGTTCCGCTCCTTGCACACCGTGCAAGCCATCGCGATGATATCCCGCATCGTATACTCCTACGTCGCTCTCTCGTTTACGCCAGGATTTCGGTGACGACGCCGGAGCCGACGGTCTTGCCGCCCTCGCGCACCGCGAACCGCAACCCCTGATCCATGGCGATCGGCGAAATCAGCTCCGCCGTCACCGACACATTGTCCCCCG
>Ga0233425_10000281_pt1 | contig 135098 bp, 121 predicted proteins | sample Watercolumn_Towu_2_FD_181712 | JGI IMG/M metagenome (GOLD analysis project Ga0233425, IMG submission 181712) | Freshwater microbial communities from Lake Towuti, South Sulawesi, Indonesia - Watercolumn_Towuti2014_140_MG | ecosystem: Environmental > Aquatic > Freshwater > Lake | place...
TGTGGCACGAGGCGCGTGTGGTCAGCGAGCGCATCGGTACGCTGACCCGATGTGCGACGGTTGCGTGGCGCGGCACCCAGTGCCATGAACACAACCGCGTCCGCGCCTCGCGACAGCGATCGCGCAGTTGCGAACGGGCGGTCGGGTGGCGCAGCGCCGGCAACGCCGTCGCGCCACCATCGCCATAACGAGCGCCGGTTCCGGCGCGCCGTGCGGATCGGCCTCTGGTACGAACGTGCCTCATTGCCGTTCGCCGTGGTAATGCTTCTCGGCAGCGGCAAGATCCACCCCGCGTACGGGATGACGCGGCGGCGCAAGTTCGCGGTGGCCCGCCGATTGGCGCGCAACACGCGCCGGATCGAGACGGGGATCTCCTACAAGGCACACCTCGCGATGCTCGCCAAGCTGTTGGAGATCCCGCCCGCCGTTCGCGGTGTTGTCGTCGAGTGCGGCTGCTGGTTGGGTGGAACGACGGCGAACCTGAGCATCATCTGCGACATCGTCGGTCGCGACCTGATCGTGTACGACTCCTTCGAGGGCTTGCCCGCTCCGAAGCCCGGCGACCAGATGGGACCGCAGGTCAAGGGCAGCTTCAAGGGCGCGCTCGACGCGGTGCAGGACAACGTCAGCCGTCACGGTGTGATCGATCGCTGCACGTTCCGTAAGGGTTGGTTCAGCGACACGCTCGGCGATCACTCCGAGCCGATCGTGATGTGCTTCATCGATGTTGACCTGAAGTCGAGCATGCACGACTGCATCGTGCACCTGTGGCCGCACCTGACCGAGCAGGGCTACCTGTTCTTCGACGAGTACGTGCACCTCCACAACTGCTCGCTCTTCTTCTCCGAGCGGTTCTGGCGCGACCATCTCGACACGACACCTCCGGGTCTCATGGGAACGGGGACGGGCGTCGGTGTCGGGCAGTACTTCCTCGGGCCGTGGTTGCAGACCGGCACGCCCATGCAGCGCCCGTCGAGCATCGGCTACACCCGCAAGGATTACGATGGCCGCTGGGACTACCGCCCCGAGGTCGACGACGCACCCCCTGCCCCGGGGATCGCCACCTGATCTCGCACTTCGTGCCATCGACCCGAGTTGGGTGATCCTGGTCGATTATCGGACCCAACTTCTCCGGGCTTCGGTGTGGTGGGCGCGGTGGTGGTGAGTCGGCCGGTACGCCGGATTCTGTCTTCGGGGACGGATCGCTCCATGCCCGGAGGCGGCCATCCATCTCGGCCGGCGGTTACCCGACGGCTCCAGCGGTCTACCCGGGATCGGCGAGCGGGCCGCTCTCACCCTGCTTGACCTTGCTCCGGATGGGGTTTACCAAGCCGTCCCGGTCACCCGGGACGCTGGTGCGCTCTTACCGCACCGTTGCACCCTTACCTGTGCCGTCCCGGTCGCCCGGTCCGGCCATCGGCGGTCTGTTCTCTGTGGCACTTTCCTGCGGGTCGCCCCGACTGGGTGTTACCCAGCATCTTGCCCTGTGGAGTCCGGACGTTCCTCGGCACGGTCGCCGCACCCGCCCCCGGAGCGTTGGCACCGGAGCGCGGGCGGCGCCGTGACGCGGCCGCCTGGCCGACTCACCACCACCGGCGAGTCTACGGACCCGGCGACGGGTCGCGTCTCGGTGTCGGCGCGAAGCGGGTCGCGAGCATCGCGCCGAACATGGCGAACGACGACCCCAACACGACGTTCGACGCGATCACGGCGAGCGACACGACCGGGCCGATGTCGCGGGTTGCCGCAACTACGGCCCGACACACGAGCCACGCCGCGCTCGTGGCAAGACCCGTGACGATGCCGTGGGTGAGCGGCATCAGCGGACGCACTCGGCCCGCGCCGTAGCCAGCGAGGGTGTATGCGAGCAGCAATGCGGCCCACAGCGCGAACACCCACATGGCGCTCCCGGGATCGTCGCCCGGGCGTCCGCCGATCGCGGCCATCACCGCGATCAGCGCCGCGTAGCACGCGCCCGGGACGAAACCCGCCCGCAGTGCGTCCACCTCGAGCACGATGCGCGCCGCTGCATTGCCGCCCCGCGGATCAGCAGCGCGGTCGCGATCGTTCACCGCACCGTGATCGACGTGTCGGAAGCGGTCATCTCGGCGTACGGAGTGCGCAGGCCGTCACGCAACAGATGGCGCAGACCGGCGAACTGACGCGTGAGCATGACGCCCGCGAACACGAGGTAGGCGATGCCGACGATGAGGCGGCTGGCGTGATCGGCGTCGACGTTGTTCTGGAACACACCCTGGAACACGAACTGGACGAGGAACAGGCCGAGCAGCATCTTCGCCTCGCGGACCGACAACGATCGGTTGGCGAGTGCAGCGATCGCGAACACCGTCTGCGCGCCCGTGACGAACAACTCGAGTCGCTGGGTCGTGTCGAGTGGGAGTCCGTGCGTGCCGCCCGAGGAGATCGCGAACACGAGCGGCAGGGTGCCGACGAGCAGGGTCCACTGGTTGACCTTGCTGCTCACCAGGGCGCCGAGCGCGGAGTTCGTGTTGAGCCGCCAGGCAAACAACAGGGCGACCAACAACTCGGGCGCTTCGGATGCGAGCGGCGCGACCCACTTCACGAGCAGGAACTCGGAGATGCCGACCTCTTCGCCGGTCGCGACGAGGGCCTCGGCGAAATGCTCGGCACACAAGACGATGATCGCGGCGGCCGCAACGAACAGCACGGCAACGGCGAGACGCCGGCGCGCCACGCTGAAGGTACCGATGAGGCGAGCGGGTCCGACGAGGTGGGGTTCTTCTGCCGGTGCCTTGGCGATCCGGACGACGTAGGCGGCAAAGATCGTGACGAGCACTGCGGCGTCGAGTAACCCGAGGCTGTGCCGCAGCGGAAGGGTGAGCCCGTAGACGCAGGCGAGGCTGAGGAAGGCGATTTCGACCGAGTGGCTGCGTTCGAGTTCGAACTCGCCCTCGATGCCGCCGTGCAACGGATCGAGAAGGTCAAATCGTCGCAGACGCTTGACTCGCCACGCCGCGAGCAGCACCACTGCGCTCCAGCCGACACCGACGAGCAATTGGTTGGCGCCGGTCATGTTGGCGAGCGCGAGTTGGCAGGCGTTCTCCTCGGCGCCACGCGCGACACACGTGCCCGTCTCCTGGAAGATGTTGCCCGCCTCGCGGGTGAACACGAAGTCGACCGCATACTCGGGGAGCACCGCGATCAGCGCGAGGAGCGCGAGCGCGAGGCCGGCAGAGATGTCGAGTTGGATGACCTCGGCTGCCCAGGCGAGCATGAAGGCGGCCGCGACGACGGCAAGGCCGAACAGCAGCGCCTCGAACCAGTGGGCGAGGTCGAAGTGGCCGAAGCGCACGACCAGCCCGGGGACTGCGCCGAGCACCGCGAGTCCGATGAGGCGCACCTGGCGCTTGACGTTGAGCGTGGTCGTCGACATCGGCGGCGAGCCTAGGAAATGTCACGCTGCGGGCCCCTGAAGAGCGGGTAGGCGACTCGGTCGGCCGCGGCCCTGAGTGCGTCGAAGGCGTCGGCGAACCTGGGGTGGAGCGGACCGTCGTCCAGGCCGACCGCATCATCCGGCACGATCGCACCACGATCACGACTCTCTCACGGCGAGACGGTCCGAGAGGTTGACCGCGCCCGTCGCGCCCCGGCGCGGTGTGGTCGGTCGGCCGCCCGGCAACCGGCGCTCGGGCGTCCGATCGCGACCCTTCGACCCGGTTAGTCTGCCCGTTCCGCCCCATGAACGAGATCCTCACGCCCGTCCTCGCCCAGCTCAGCCGTCGGGCCGATCTCGCGCCGGGCGACCTCGCCGGCGCGCTGGTCGAGATCCTCGAAGGCCGGGTCTCCGACGTCCAGGTTGCGGGTTTCGCGGTGGCGCTGCGCACCAAGGGCGAGACAGCCGAGGAACTGTCGGTGCTCGTGGAGACGATGTTGCGCTACGCGACGCTCGTCGAGGGTGTGCCCGACCACGCGATCGATACCTGCGGAACCGGCGGCGACCGCTCGGGCAGCATCAACGTGAGCACCATCGCCACGCTGATCGCCGCCGGTGCGGGCGCGACGGTGGTGAAGCACGGCAACCGTGCGGTGTCGAGCCATTGCGGCAGCGCCGATGTGCTTGAGGCGCTCGGCATCGACATCGAACTCGACGCCGCCGGAGTGGCCCGTTGCGTCGAACAGGTGGGTGTCGGATTCTGCTTCGCGCCGAAGTACCACCCCGCGTTGCGGTTCCTCGGCCCCGCCCGCCGCGAACTCGGCGTGCCGACGACGTTCAACATCCTCGGTCCGCTCCTCAACCCGGCACGGGTCCGCCGCCAGGTCGTTGGCGTGAGCGACGCGGCGATGGCCGAACGGATGCTCCACGCGCTCGTGGCCAATGGCAGCGAGCGGGCGTTCGTGGTCCACGGCCACGACGGGATGGACGAACTCACGACGACCACCACCAGCGCGATCAGCGATCTGATCGACGGCGAGTTGCGCACCTCGATCGTCGACCCGGCTGAATTCGGCATCGCGCTGGCGACGGCCGACGACCTGCGCGGCGGGGATGCCGCGCGCAACGCGACGATCGTGCGCGAGGTGCTCGACGGCAAAGCCGGGGCGGCGCGCGACATCGCGGTGCTCAACGCCGCCGCAGCGCTCGTGGTCGCCGGCATCGCCGGCGACGTGGCCGACGGTGTCGAGCGGGCACGCGCCGCGATCGACTCCGGCGCGGCGGCGGGTGTGCTCGATCGCTGGATCGCGGCGACGCGAGAGGCCACAGGATGAGCGACGCACCTCCGTCCGCCTCCCGCGGGGGACCGCTGCGGAGGGCGGCCTGATGGCGAGGGCGTTGCAGTGCCCCGACTGCGGGCACCGCGAACCCCTCGACAACGTCATCGGTGTGGACGAGTTCCGCTGCCACGGTTGCGGGCGGGCACTCAAGGTCCCGCCGCAGGTCAAGCCGGTCGGGGTGGGCGCCGCTGCCCCCGCGCCGCCGGACTTGGCCGCGCCACCGCCGGGACTTGACCGCGGCGCCACCGCGCCCTTCGTGCAGGCCGCCTCGACGTCGCCCGATGTCGATCTCGCCAGAGCCGACGAGGCACCGCGTGACGACGCGGTCACACGCGTGCTCGCCCGCGCCCAGGCCGACGGCCGCCCGTCCGATGGCGACGGACCCGACCCCAACACCCCGGCCGGCGACGCAGTACTCCCGCGCTCGAGCCGTCGCCGAGCGGTGGGGACCGCGGCGCAGGCCGTTGTGCTGCCCCGCGTGCTGCGGCTCGTGATCTGGGCGGTGATGCTGCCCGTGGGGTTGGGCGGCACCTTCTACGTGGCGCTGCGCACCGACTGGTTGAGCCGCGACGACCTCCTCGGCACGATCGGCGAGGCCGACTGGAGCCGCTTCGTCCCGATCGCATGGCTGATGCCGATCGCGGCGATCGTGGTTGCGCTGCTGGTGCACTGCACCGTCGTCGCACTCGAACAGCTCATCGGACGCCGCCGGCTCCGCCGTGCCGGCACGGGCGGGGCCTCGACGGCGTCATCCCGATTGGGTTGAGCTCGCACTACGTCGCGTCGCCGCGCTCAGCGCGGCCCGGCGCTTCCCACTGCGGTGACGATCGCCTTCGAGGATGTGGATGCCGGGGATGCCTTCGACGGTGTCGGCGACTTCGCCGAGGGCTTGAGCACCGGTTCGAAACACGGGATCGAGACCGCGCATGACGCGAACACGCCGTCGACGACATGCAACCGGAGACTGCGGCCGTGTGCGTCGAGTTGGCGTGCCACGATGAGCAACTCGTCGATCTCGCCGCGCGCCGGTGGCAGGTCCACATCGGGTTCGGAGTCGAACAGGTCCGCCGATGATCCCGGGCCTGCGTCGAGCACGAGCCGTCCATGGCGCAGCTCGATGTCGCGGCCGTCCCATCCGATGACCAATTGGCGTGCGCCGCGGAGCGCGTCGACGCGGCGGCGCCGTTCGAGCACACGCGCCAGCGCCGTCAGCCGATCGCGCGTGGCGGCGGCCTCTTCGAAGCGCTCCTGCGTGGCGTAGCGCGCCATGCGCTCGGCGAGCGGTTCGAGCAGGAGTTCGGGTTCGTGACCGAGGCCGCGCCGTACACGATCGACGAGCGACTGATACTCGTCCTGGCCGATCTGGCCGCGGCACGGGCACGTCGCGACCCCCAGTTGCGCGGGAACGCAAGGTGCGCCGAAGGCTGCCGGCTCGGCGGAGAACGATCGACCGAGCCGGGTCGCGCAGCGCCGCAGCGGCACGACCGTCTCGATCGCCTCGCGCACCACGTGTGCCGCGCCGGCCGAACTGAACGGTCCGAGGTACAGCGCGCCGTCGGCCTTGGCGAGGCGCACGACCGTGAACCGCGGGAAGCGTTCGTCGGTCAGCTTCAGGTACGAGTACGAACGCCAGGCCTTGAGTTGGCGGTTGAAGCGCGGTGTGAGTTGCTGGATGAGGCGCACCTCGCGCACGGCCGCCTCGAACGCGTCGTGGCACGGAACGTGGTCGATCGCCACGGCTTCGCGCAGCATCTGCGGGACCTTGCGGCGGTCGTCGCCGGCGAAGTAGCTGCGGACTCGGGCGCGCAGGTTGGTGGCCTTGCCGACATAGAGCGGGCGGCCGTCGCGGTCGCGAAATACATAGACACCCGGACCGCGCGGCAAGCCCGCGGTGAGTGCGAGTTTGGCCGCGCTCGGGTGGGCGCGCATTGTCGGGAGCGCGAGCAGGTCGTCGAGCCCGAGGACTCCGAAGCCCGCGGCACGCTCGAGCAGTGTGTGAAAGACCTCGGCGGTCGCCTGCGCGTCGGCCATCGCTCGGTGATTCGGTTCGGTCGGCGCGCGCAGCGCTCGCGCGAGCGTCGCGAGCTTGAGGTTGGGGACCTCGTCGCGCACCAGACGACGCGCCAAGCCGACGGTGTCGACCCTGCGGTTGACGACGCGCCCGTAGCCGAGGCGCACCGCGGCGGCGTCGAGGAACGACATGTCGAAACGGACGTTGTGGCCGACGATCACCGCGCCACCGAGGAACTCGAGGAACTGCGGCAACACCTGCTCGATCGGCGGCGCCGGTAACACCATCGCCTCGGTGATGCCGGTGAGCACCGTGATCATCGGCGGGATCGGGACCCCCGGATTGACGAGCGTCTCGAAGCGTCCGAGGCACTCGCCGCCGCGCAGCTTCACCGCCCCGACCTCGGTGATCTCACAACCGTTGGCCGACCCACCCGTCGTCTCGAGGTCGAGCACGACGAAGGTGACCTGGGCGAGCGGACTGCCGAGTTCGTCGAAGCTCACCTGCCGGGCCGGGCCGGGCGTCGCGGGCACGGTGTGGTGAAAGCCGGGAAGCGGTTCCGTCGGTGTCACACACGTAACACTAACGAACAGAAGTTCGTTACGAAAGGACGTTCGCCTCCTCCCCGCCCCCAAACCCACGGCTTCTGTCGGCAAATCGGTAGCCAGGACACCCGTTTCGGCGATAGAAGCCGTGGTTCGGGGTTTTAGAGTCCGGATGTGAACGCAGTCCGCTACCGCTGCGCCGCCTGCGGCAACCTCACCCGCTTCGACGTCGTCGCGAGGCGTCGCACCCGCGCGTTCCACCACTACACGGTCGGCGGCGACCTGACGATCGACGAGGAGGAAGTCCTCGACGAGCAGGTCGAGCAGGTGTCGTGCCGGTGGTGCTCGGCGAGTGGGGAGCGGATCGAGGTCGTATCGGTCGACGAGGCGCGGTCGTGATGCCTCGCGAACGGTTCACCGCCCGCGGCGTTCGTGCTCAGGCCCCGAGCACTTGCACCACGAGGCGCCGCATTCGCGGTCGGTCGTCGAAGTCGATGCAGATGACCTTCTGCCAGGTGCCGAGCATCAACTCGCCGTTGCTGAACGGCACCGTCATCGACGGACCGAGGATGCCGGCACGAGCATGTGAATGGCCGTTGGTGTCGTGGTTGAGCGCGTTGTGCTCCCACGGCGCGTCCTGCGGCGCCAACCGTTCGAAGATGCCGTTCAGGTCGGCATCGCAGCCGGGTTCGTGCTCGATGATCGACACGGCGCACGTCGTATGGGCGACGAACACCGTGCACAAGCCGTCGCTGAAACCTGCGTTGGCGATCACCTTCTGCGCGTGCGGCGTGATGTCGACGATGTCGCCGTCGCCCTGCGTGTCGAGGCTGAACTCTTCGTGTCGTGCCTGCAAGGCCACCCTGCACCCCCGCGCACGCGACCCTCAGGGCCGTGCGGCTGTTGCCACCCCGTCCCGGCCGGGCACTGGGTGGCGTCATTGTACGGAGCGGCCCGTCGCAGGCGGGGAACCGTGAGCGCACGCGGCTTTCCCCTGGCCCGGGTGCCCGAGTCGCTGCTCGGGCCGATCGTCGAGGCCCTGCTCGATCGCCTCGGCCACGCCGACACGACCGAGGTCCCGCTCGCGCTGCGCAACGTGATCGGCTTCGATCGCCGGGCCCGCTCGACCGGTGGGGTGCGCCGTCAGGTCGCCCGCAGCCTCGACGCCGACCAAGCGCTCGCTGACACCGCGGCCGCGGCGCTGGTCGCGCTCCCGGCGGTCGCCGCGGCGGCCCGGGTGCATGACGCCGCCGCACCGGTCGACGCGGTGATGCTCGCCGCGGCGCGCGGCGACCTCGACGTCCATGTCGCCGCGCTGTGGGCGACTGCCCCCGATGGCGCCGAGGTCGGCTTGGGCGCGGCCGCGGCGATCGTGCAACTCGACAAAGTTGTCACCGACCTCGAGGCCGAACGCGACACCGTGCAGCGCCGCGCCGAGTCCGAAGCCGAGTCGGCGCGACGCGCCGAAGCCGCGCTCGCGCTCGAACGGGCCAAGGTCGATCGCGTCCAGGGAGAATTGCGCGACGAGCGCGCCGCGCGTCGCGGCCGAGAGGAGTCCGCGGCCGCGCAACTCGACGCGCAGAAGCGTCGAGCAGACGTTGCCGAGGTGCGCGCCGATGACGAATGCACCCGCGCCGATGCCGCCGAGGCGCGCGTCCGCGACCAGGGAGCCTCGCTCGAGCAGCTGCGCACCGAGTTGAAGTCGGCGCGCGCCGAACTCGAAACCGAGCGGGCCAAGAACGCCGACGCGATCGAGGCCGAGCTCGTGCGGCGCTTCGCTGGTCGGGTGCACGAACTTGCCGACGCGCTCGCCGGCATTGCGGGACCGGCACCGATCGACACCTCCTCCCAACGCCCGTCTCCTCGCGTCGACTCGGCTGAACGCGGTGCTCCACCCGGCGCACCGACCGTGCCCGCGCGCCGTCCGCTGCCGCCGGTGCCGCCGGGGCTCGACGCCTCCTCTGTCCCCGGACTCGTGGGAATGCTCGGGACGCCGAGCGTCGTGCTCGTGGTCGACGGCTACAACGTCGCGTTCGCGGGTTGGCCCGACGCCTCGGCGGCCGACAAGCGCGAGTTGCTCGCGCGCGGTCTCGTCGAACTGCATCACCGCACCGGAGCCGAGATCCTCTGCGTGTTCGACGGTGACGGCACGGTGGCCAAGCCACTGCGGCGCGAGGGTGTGCGCGTCGTGTTCTCGGCCGCCGGCGAGGAGGCCGACGCAGTGGTGGTGCGGTCGGTGCGCGAACTCCCGCGTGACCGACCCGTCGTCGTCGTGTCGTCCGACCGCTGGGTCGCCGAGCACGCCGAGGCCGCAGGAGCGCGTGTCGTCGGCGCCCCGAGCCTGGTCGAGGCGCTCCGCAGCCGCCGCACACCGGCCCGACGCTGACCTCTCGATCACTGAGTGTGGCGATCGCGCTTCGTTCAGTGAGGGTCGTAGCCGGGGCGCAGAGTTGTACCCATGTCCAGCACCCCGCACGCAGCAAACCTGCACATCGACTGCGACGCCTGCGTCATGCGCGCCACGTCCGCATGCCGCGACTGTGTCGTGAGCTTCATCATCCGCCGCGAACCCGGCGACGCGCTGGTCATCGACGTCGACGAGGCCCGCGCCCTGCGCGAACTCGCCCGCGGCGGCCTCGTCCCCACGCTGCGCCACCGTCAGGCGAGCAGCGAATGACGCGACCGGGGCGCGTTACTGGGTGTCGCGGCCGGTGCTGATCTTCAGCAGGTCGAGCGCACCTGTGGCGCTTGCCTTGATGCCGCGCGCCACGACGGACACGTCCCAGCCTTCGGCCTGGCGACGGAGTGCACCGACGTTGCAGTGCTGCCGGCCACCGAGCGTCGTGAACGGGTCGTAGTTGAACAGCCGCATGGCGTTCGCGTGGCTGATCTTGTCGATGTCGGCATCGGAGCAGCTCGCGGCCTGCATCTGCTTCATGAACTGTTCGGGCGACTGCGGCCACGTGCTGTCCGAGTGCGGGTAGTCGCACTCCCAGCAGATCATGTCGACGTTCATCTTGTGACGGATCTCGACGCCGACCGGATCGTCGATCCAGCAGCAGATCACCTGCTCGTCGAACACCTGCGACGGCAACCGCGCGCCCATGTCCTGACCGGTCCAGAAGCGGTGACGGTCGTACGTGTAGTCGATGCGCTCACGGAAGTACGGGATCCAGCCGATGCCGCCTTCGCTCAACGCGTACTTGAGCCGGGGGAACTTCTGCGGAACCTTCGACCACACGAAGTCGGCGGCGGCCTGCACGATGTTCATCGGCGAGAGCGTGATGAGCACATCCATCGGCGCGTCGTCCGCGGTGATCACCATCCGCGACGACGACCCGATGTGCACGTTCACGACCGTGCCGGTCTCCTCGCACGTCGCGAAGAACGGGTCCCAGTGGCCCGAGTGGATGCTCGGGTACCCGAGGTGCACGGGATTCTCGGAGAACGTCACCGCGAAACAGCCCTTGTCGGCGACGCGCCGCACCTCGGCGGCCATGAGATCGACGTCCCACATGATGGGGAGCGACAGCGGGATGAAGCGACCGGGATAGGCACCGCACCAACCGTCGATGTGCCAGTCGTTGTAGGCCTGGACGAGTGCGAGCGCGAGTTCCGCGTCGGCCTGGGCCGTGCGCGCGAACAACTGACCGCAGAACTGCGGGAAGCTGGGGAAGCACATCGAGCCGAGGATCCCGTTCGCGTTCATGTCCTTGATGCGGTCATGGATGTCGTAGCAGCCGCTGCGCATGTCGTCGAAGCTGGTCGGATCCATCGCGTACTCCTCGGGCGGGCGGCCTGCGACCGCGTTGAGCCCGATGTTGGGGAGTTCGGCGCCCATGAACGACCACACGTCGATGCCCGAGTCCTTGCGGATGAGCTTCGGGGCCTGATCGACGTGTTTCGTCGCGAGCCGACCTTCGAAGAGATCAGGTGGCTCCACCACGTGATCGTCGACCGACACCAACACGAGATCGTCGAGGTTCATCGCAACCCTCCTGCGCAGAACGAGGTGACCGGGACACCGCTCCCGGCGCGCCCAGGTCGAAACCTGACGCTCGTGTCACTGTAACCCTCGGGGGGCAAGGCCGCACGGGCCTCGACCGCACCTCGCGCCTCGGCGGAGTTCAGCGGTACTTGGCGATGAACTCGGCGCGGTTGAGCACCCGAGCCCGGTGTGACGCGTCTCGCGATCAGGCGTCGGACTTGAGTCGCTCCGCCAGCTCGGCCTGGTTCGCGACGCCGAGCTTCTTGAAGATCGCCGAGAGGTGGTTACGAACCGTGCTCGGCGAGATGAACAGGTTGCGGGCGATTGTGGCGACCCGGTAACCGTCGGCGACAGAGTCGAGGATCTGGCGCTCGCGGTCGGAGAGGTGCACGCCGACCCGAGCCGACGCCGGACGTCCTGACTGCGACGCGTTGAGCACCAACACCACTTCGGCGCCGGGGTTGTCGGCGACCATCGGGACCACCGAGACGCTGAGCGAGGTCACCTCGCCCTCGGCCGTGCGCAGGTCGATCACGGGTTCGCCGGCACGAGCCGCGCTCCACGGCGCACCGGGACCAAGGTCATCGACGGGCGTTCCGATGAGACCTGACTCCGGGATTCCGCTGAACTCGATGAACGAAGAACTCGCCGAACGGATCCGCCCGTCGGCGTCACATCCGAGGACGAGCACCGAATTCGAGGTCTGCGCCAACGTCCGTCTCGCTTTCGCTCGCCGCCCGGGTGTCCTCCGGTCGGGTCGTCGGGCAACCGACAGGGGATCCGTTCCCACGGCGGCATTTCGCGCGTAGCAAATCACGTCATTCGTAGACGCCGCGTCATTCGTTACGGGTCACGGGAGATCGGACGGAGTGTCCACAGATGTCATATCAGCGTTCTCGTGCTAACAGTGGGGTCATGATCGCCCTCCAGCAACCGAACCCCGACGCGTGGAACACGGCACTGTTGTTCCTGCGTATCGCCGCGGGCGGCGTGATGATCGCCCACGGCTACAACCACATCTTCCGCGGCGGCAAGATCGAAGGCACCGCTCGGTGGTTTGCGAGCGTCGGCATGAAGCCCGGCATCCTCCACGCCTGGTTGGCGAGCATCACCGAGTTGGGCGCGGGCGCGCTCCTGCTCGTCGGACTGCTCACCCCGCTGGCCGCCGCCGCGGTGGTGTCGGTGATGCTCGTCGCGATCACGACCGTGCACCGCAAGAACGGGTTCTTCATCTTCCGTCCGGGTGAAGGGTGGGAGTACACGGGCTTCATCACGGTGACCGCGCTCGCGCTCGGCACGATCGGCGCCGGGGAATGGTCGCTCGACGACGCGTTCGACATCACCGCGTTCGACGGGTGGACATCGTTCTGGGTGACGCTGCTCGTCGGGGTCGGCAGCGCGGGCGCGCTGCTCGCGGGCTTCTACCGCCCCGAGAAGCCGGTGAACACCTGAGCCAGGCCCGAACGAGCGAGTTCGGCTGTGAGCAACGGCACGACCTCACTCCATTCGCCCACGATCCCGGTGTCGGCGGTCTCGAACACGGGCGCTTCGGCATCGCGGTTGATCGCCAGGACGAGACCGGCGTTGCGGTAGCCGACGCTGTGGTTGAAGGCGCCATTGGCGGCGATGCTCACGTAGAGGTCCGGAGCGATTGACCGGCCGGTGATCCCGATCTGGCGGGCGCGCGGAAGCCAGCGGTTATCGGTCACCTTGCGCGTCGCCGCGAGTGTCGCGCCGAGCAGCGCACACAGCGGGTCGAGCAGGCCGTATTGCTCGGGTGCGACGCCGCGGCCCACGCCCACGACGACCGCGGCGTTCGCGAGCGTGTCCAGGTCGTCGTCGTGGCTCACCGCAAGGACGCGGACACGATCGAGCGCGACGTGTGCGAGTGTCGCATGACGCAGCGCGGCGGACACGGGCGGGCGTGGCGTCGTCGGCGCGCCTGCTGCCAGCATGCCCGGTCGTACGGTCACCAGGTGCGTCGCTGAGGTTGCCGAGATCGCTGCGACGATCGCACCTCCAAACGCAGGCTTCCACGCGACCAGTGTCGGTCGCGAACGGTCGTTCCCGGCAGCGTCCCGTTGCCCCGCGAGTTCGAGTTCGATCGCGTCGCCCGTGAGGCCTGCGTCGAGCCGGACCGCCAGGCGGGCCGATGTCTCGCGACCCCACATGGTGCTCGGCGCGAGTACTGCAAGCGGCTGTGCGTCCCGTGCCCAGTTCGCGACGGCCGGTGCGAACTCATCGGGGCGGTCGGTGTTGACCGTGATCAGGGTGTCGGCGCCGAGCCGGCCCGCGGCGTCGCAGTCGAGGGCGTCGCTCGGCGCAATGGCGATCACCGCGCCGTTGACCTGTCCCGCGAGCTGGGCAGCCGCGCCGAGCAGTTCGGCTGCGATCGCCGGTCGGTCTCGTTCGACCAGCACGACGACGGCATGGTCAGCGAGGCGGCTGCCGCCTTGCTGACCGTCGTCGCCGGCACTCGGCGCGACGTCGGTGCGCGGTCGTCGCGAACCGACGCCCGCGGCCAGGCGCGCGACTGCACCACCGACCTGCTCGTCGAGCGGCAGTTCCGGTGCGCGCCACCGGTCACGCGTGAGCTGCACCACTCTCGTCGGTCCGACGTGCGTCCGGCTCGCCTCCTGCCCCCAGGGGCCGGAACCAAGATCGGCGGCGTGCATCTGGTGGAGGTGGCGCTGGTCGACCGCGGCGCGACCGTCGGGATCGACCTTGCTCGGCTCGCAGAGCCGTTCGGCGCACGCAACGACGGCGGGCAGGCGCGTCTCGACGTCGGCGTGACCGTCGTCGAGTTCGACGCGTGCACGCACCATCGCGCCGGTCCCGTCGCCGTCGATCTCGAGCTGGCGGGCCGGGCCGGCAAAGGGCAGGTCGAGGATCTCGGCGAGTTGCGGCCCGACCTGCCCGGTGTCGGCGTCGATGCTGTTGCGGCCGCACAGCACCAGGTCGAACGGGCCGAGCCGGGTGAGGGCGGCGGCGAGGGCGCGTGCGGTCGCGATGGTGTCGCTCCCCGCGCACGCCGGATCGGTGACCAAGACACCTTCGATCGCGGTGACGCGGTGTTGGAGCGCCCACGCGACCGCCTCGCGCAGCACGTCTTCGGCACTCGGTGGCCCAAGCGTGATGACGGTGACTGAACTCGCCGGGTCAGCGGCAGCGAGATCGACCGCCTTGGCGACCGCCCGCCGGCAGTAGGCGTTCATCTCGAGCGGGAGACCGGCGCGGATCAGGCGACCGTCCTCGCCGAGCGCCATGGTCTCGAACTGCGGGATCTGTTTCACCAGCGCGGCGATGCGCACATGGCCTCCGAGTTTCGGGGTGCGACGACGCACAGAGCAGCGCGACTCACGCGCCGCAGTCGCGCAGCGCCTCGAGCTGTTCGAGGAAATGATCGCGTGAGCGATGGACAAACCGCACACTGAGGCCTGTCGCTCCGGCCGCGCGCAACGCGTCGACCTGGCGACGCGTGGCCTCGGGATCACCAGCCGGGTCGAGTGGGGAGGTTTGCAGCCACACGCCGAGCGGTGCGCGCCGCGCCGACCACGCTTCGCTCGAGCGGGCGTGCTCGAGCAGCCGCTGCACCTCGTCGACGCCGAGCCCGAACGGTGCCCACGCGTCGCCGAGTTCGACGGCGCGGCGCAACGAGCGGCGGGTGCGCCCGCCCACCCAGATCGGGACGTCGCGTTGCACGCCACACGGGTCGACCACGAGACCGTCGAACTCGAAGTAAGGGCCATGGTAGGAGGGCCGCTCGCGGGCGAACGACGCGCGCAGCGCCCGGATGGCGTCGTCCGCGATCGCGCCGCGTTCGTCGAACGCCGCACCCAGCATGGCGAACTCCTCTTCGAGCGAACCGACCCCGACGCCGAGCACCAGCCGCCCCCTGCAGATCCGGTCGAGCGTGCCGTATCGCTTGGCGATCGCGAGGGGGTGGTGGTATCCGAGCACGAGCACGAACGTCGTCAACCGGATCCGCCTGGTCAACGTGCTCAGGTAGCCGAAGGTCGCGAGCGGGTCCCAGTACCGGGCGCCGCGCGTGGCCGCCACCGGTTCAGGGATCGCGATGTGCTCGGAGCAGGTGAGGTGGTGATAGCCCAAGTCGTCGGCGCGCCTGGCGATCGCCGCGACGTCGTCGATCGTCGCGTCGAGCTCCCAGCGGGCGTGCGCGCGTGGCAACAAGGTGAGGACCGGGGTGACGATGCCGAGATCCAGCGAACCGGGATCCATCGCCCAACGGTACGCGGCTGAGGGACGCGGCTGACCTGGCGGGCAGTTCGGTGAGCGTGCGCACTCGCGAATCGAGCGCGAACTGGGCACGAATGGAATCCAGCGCGAAATGAAACTGGCCGCTCCCGGTGATGGTGGGGGCACCACCGGAAAACGGCCACGCGCAGGATAACGCGCTGTCGACCAGCCTTCCTATCCCGCAGGTACGTGACCTACCACGATGGAATGTCCAATACGAGCCTCGCCGCTGGCGTCGCAAGTGTGTTCGCACGCTCGAACGTAGAGTCGGCCGCCGTGGAGATCCTCGCCCTCGACGAGGCGGTTCGCCGGCACGTCCACCCAGGCGACCATCTCCATCTCGGTGTCGGTCATACGCGCTGGAGCGCAGCGGCACGCGAGGTCGTCCGCCAGTGGTGGGGCCGCGACCCCGGCTTCACTCTCGTGATGCTGAGCCTCAGCAGTCTCGGCGCACTGTTCTTCCGCGGCGGCCTCGTGCGCCGCGTCGTCACGGGTTACTCGGGCGACACGTTCCCGAACTTCACGCCGAACCCGTGGTTTCAGCGCGCCTACGCCGATGGCAACGTCGACGTCGAGCACTGGTCCTTCCTCGCGTTCGCGCAGCGCCTCGAGGCGGCGGCGCGCGGTCTGCCCGCCGTGACGACGCGGTCGATCGTCGACAGTTCGATGGCTGCGAATCAGGGCTTCGCCGAGGTCGACACCCCGTTCGGGCGCGTCGGGCTGCTCGCACCTCTGCGCCCCGACGTCGCGATCCTGCACGCGCCGCTCGCCGACCGGCACGGCAATGTTGCGATCCACCCGCCGCTCCTCGAAGGGGTGTGGGGAGCGCTCGCCGCGCGCCGTGGCTGCGTCGTCACGGTTGAGCGGATCGTCGACGACCTGCGCCCGTGGTCGCACCTCGTCCGCATCCCAGCGCATCGCGTGCTCGCCGTGGTCGAGACCCCGTTCGGCGCGCACCCCGGCGGTCTCTTCACGGGCGAACTCCCCGTCGACGGCTACGGCGAGGACTACGACTTCTGGGTCGAGGCGCGCGCCGTGACTCGATCCGAAGCGTACGACGACTGGATCGAAGAGTGGGTGCTCGACGTCGACAGCCAGCAGCGTTGGCTCGACAAGCTCGGTCACGATCGGCTGGCCGCACTGCGGGCCAAGGCCGCGCCCGACTCCTGGCGTGCCGAGCAGGCTTCGCAACCGGTCGACCGCATTAGCGCACCCAACGCCTGGGAGCGCGCCGCGGTGATGGGCGCCCGCGCGCTCGCCGAACGCGTGCGCGTCTGCGATGCCCACGCAGTGCTCGCGGGCGCCGGCGTTGCCAACCTCGCGGCCTGGCTCGGCGTCCGCATCGCGCGTGACTCGGGCTGTGCCGTCGAACTCACCGCCGAGATCGGGCTGTGGGGTTATGACGCCGTCCCGGCCGATCCGTTCGTGCTCAACCACCGCAACTTCCCGACCGCGACGCTGCTCGCGGACGCGTCGTTCGTGCTCGGCACGCTCGTCGGCGGGCCGGGTACCCGAACCATCGGATGTCTCGGCGGCGCGCAGATCGACCGCTTCGGCAACATCAACTCCACGTCGCTGCTCGCGTCGGGCGGTCCCTTCCTCGTCGGTTCGGGCGGAGGCAACGACGTCGGCAGCGTCGCGGCCGACAATGTCGTCATCGCGCTGCTCACACCACAGCGATTCGTCGCCGACTGTGCGTACATCACCACACCCGGACGGGCGGTGCGCACACTCGTCACCGACCTCGCGACCTTCGGGAAGCCCACCGACGACGGTGTCCTGACCCTGACCGCGGTCGCACCGGGCGAGGGATCGATCGCCGATCGCGTCGCCGCCGCGCGCGCCGCGTGCGGCTGGGACGTCCCGGTCGCAGACGACGTCGACGAACTCGCGCCCGTCACAGCCGCCGATGTCGTCCCGTTGCGGGAATGGGACCCCAACGGCTGGTTCCTGCGCGACCGCTGAAGGGACCTTCGGCCGCGGCGAGCGCGACCCGGCCCGTCCTAGGGTGCGCGCGATGGGCCGCGTCGCACTGACCCACGTCACCAAGCGCTTCGGCGACGTGGTCGCGGTCGATGACGTCACGCTTATCGCCGACGACGGCGAGTTCCTCGTGTTGCTCGGCCCGTCCGGATGCGGCAAGAGCACCGTGCTGCGGATGATTGCCGGGCTCGAGCACGTGACCGACGGCACCGTCGAGATCGACGGCCGGCGCGTCAACGACGTCGAGCCGAAGGATCGTGACCTCGCGATGGTCTTTCAGAGCTACGCGCTCTACCCGCACTTGAGCGTGCGGAAGAACATCGAGTTCCCGTTGCGCACCCGAGGGTTCGCCCGCGAGGAGCGCAGCCGGCTCGTGCGCGAGGCGGCCGACATCCTCGGTCTCGAGCAACTGCTCGAGCGCCGGCCCGCGCAGCTCTCGGGCGGGCAGCGCCAGCGGGTAGCGCTCGGTCGTGCCATCGTGCGCCGCCCCAAGGCGTTCCTGATGGACGAGCCGCTCTCGAACCTCGACGCCAAGCTCAGGGTGCAGACGCGAGCTGAACTCGTCGCGCTGCAGAAGCGACTCGGTACGACCACCATCTACGTCACCCACGATCAGGTCGAAGCGATGACGATGGGCCATCGCGTCGCGATCCTCAAAGACGGTGTGCTGCAGCAGGTCGCGACTCCTGCCGAGGTCTACGCGGCGCCGGCCAATGTCTTCGTCGCCGGGTTCATCGGGACGCCGCCCATGAACTTGTTCGCGGCCACGGTCGATGCCCGTGGGACGGTGAGCGTCGCCGGCGAACCGTTCGGTGTGCTCGAGGCGGGCGCGCGATCGGTGACCGGCAGCAACGCCTCGTGCACCGTCGGCGTACGACCCGAACACTTCACCATCGTCGACGGCGCGAACCGCGACGGAAACGGCTGTCTGCGAGCCACGGTCGAGTTCGTCGAGTCCCTCGGCCACGAACGTCACGTGCACTGCAGGTTGCGGAGCGGCACGGTGGTCATCGTGCGGCAGGCCGCCGCAGCGCTGCATTCGCCGGTCGGCGACGAGATCGGCTTGCTGAGCGACGGGCCGATTCACGCCTTCGACGCGGTCACAGGTGCCCGGTTCGGTGCGTAGCCGACGCAGCCGCGAAGCGCTTCTCGGCTATGCGCTCGTCGCGCCCTCGTTGCTGCTGTTCGCCGTGTTCGTGTTCTTCCCGTTCGCCAAGAGCATCGAAATCCCCTTCTACGAGCGGACGAATTGCCGCGGCTTCGGTGCGAACCAGACCTGCGATCGCGCATCCGCCGGCCTCGACCAGTGGCGGGAGATCCTCAGCAGTGACGACTTCCGGCACTCCCTGTGGATCACGGTCAAGTTCACGCTGATGACCGTGCCGACCGGGATCGCCCTGGGATTGCTGCTCGCAGTGATCGCGCACCAGCGCCTGCGCGGGATCACCGTGTTCCGCACCATCTTCTCCTCGACCGTGGCCACCTCGGCGGCCGTCGCGTCGGTGATGTTCTTCTCGCTCTTCGGTCCGCAGGCCGGCGCGTGGAAGTGGAAGATCGACGGAATCCCGGTTCTCGATCACCCGACGTGGACGCTGCCGGTCATCGCACTCGTGGCGACGTGGCAGAGCCTCGGCCTCGCCTTCATCGTGATGAGTGCCGGGATGCAGGCGATCCCCGACGACGTGCTCGAAGCCGCCGCCATCGACGGCGCCGGCAGCGTCCGGCGGTTCGCCCGGGTGGTGTTGCCACTTATGACGCCGACCTTGTTCTTCGCGTTCGTCGTCGGGTCGATCAGCGCGTTCAAGACCTTCGCCGAGGTCGACCTGCTCACCGACAACGGCGGCACAGCAGACAGCGCCCTCGTCCTCGCCTACGCGGTGTACCAGGAAGGCTTTCAGTCGAGCAACGAGGTCCGCGCCGCGGTGTTTGCAGTGGGTTTGTTCGTCTGCGTGCTCGTCCTCACCCTGCTGCAACTCCGGCTCGAACGGCGGGTGAAGTATGCAACGTGATCGCACGATCCGTGTGGTGCTCCGCTACGCGGCGCTCGTCGCGCTTGCGGCAGTCGTCGTGTTCCCGATCTACGCCCTCGTGATGAACTCGCTGTCCCGCCCGGTCGACATCCAGGGCTTTCCGCGGCCTACGTGGTCGCCGGTATGGAGCAACTACTCGGACGCGTGGAGCGACGGTCACTTCAGCCGCTATCTCGCGAACACGGTGATCGTCACGGTCGGCATCACCGCGGGTCAGGTCGTCACTGCGATCATGGCGGCCTACGCATTCGCGTTCCTGCAGTTCCCGCTGAAACGAACCCTGTTCGTCGTGTTCCTCGCAACGCTGATGATCCCCGCCGAGGTCACGATCCTCCAGAACGTCGCGACGATCAGCGACTGGGGCTGGAAGAACACGTTCTGGGGTCTCATCGTGCCGTTCCTCGCCAGCGGTTTCGGTGCGTTCTTGTTGCGGCAGGCGTTCATGCAAGTCCCGAGCGAGTTGCGTGAGGCCGCCTTCCTCGACGGCTACGGACACCTGCGGTTCATGGTGCGGATCGTCGTACCGCTGACAAGGCCCGCGATCGCGGCGATGGGCCTGTTCGCGTTCCTCGGCGCGTGGAACCAGTACCTGTGGCCGTTGCTCGTCACCGACGACGAACGGCGTCGCACCATCCAGATCGGCCTCAAACAGCTGCGGGGCGCCCAACTCGACCAGATCGCGGTCACCTACGCGGGGTCGGTGCTCGCGTTCTTGCCGATCGCACTGCTGCTGTTGTTCTTCTCCAAGCAACTCGTGCGCGGCCTCACGGCCGGCGCGGTGAAGGGATGACGACGATGACGACGATGACGACGATCAGCGCGATCACGACGACGCGCACGATGCACCAGACCGGGGCCAGGCTCAGCGCGCGCGTGCCGACGCGGCGCAGCCGTGTCGGCCTGATCGTGTGCCTCGGCGTGATCGCGGCGGCCTGTGGGGGTGGCGGATCGGAAGGGAACGGTGGCCAGCCGACGAACCCGACCGGCGGGACGACCACGCCGGGCGGGACCGTGCCCGGACTCGCGGATCAGTGCCCGCTCGACGGTCTCGACGATCGCGATGTGGGTGCGGGTCCGGTCGAGATCACCTACTGGCACGCCATGACCCGTGCCAACGAAGAGGCCCTCGTCGCGCTCACCGAAGAGTTCAACGGCTCGCAGGACCAGGTGCAGGTTTCGCTCGTCAACCAGAACGCGTACGACGACAACTTCACCAAGTTCGAGACGGCGTTCGGCACCGACGACTCACCGGACCTGATCCAACTCGAGGACACCGCACTCCAACGCCTCGTCGACGCGCAGGCCGTCGTGCCCGCGCAGGCGTGTCTCGATGCCGACGGCGCCAAGACCGACGACGTCGTGGCGCGGGTGACCAACTACTACTCGCTCGGCGGCGTGTTGTACCCGATGCCGTTCAACGTCTCGAACCCGGTCTTCTACTACAACAAGAAGGCGTTCGAGGCGGCCGGTCTCGACCCTGAGGTCGCGCCGACGACCTTCGCCGAGGTGCGCGACTTCGCCGAACAGATCACAGGGGCCGGCTATGAGTACGGGTTCGCGTTCAAGCGCGACCCGTGGGTGCTCGAGCAGTTCCTGTCCCTCGCGGGCGAGCCCTATGTCAACAACGACAACGGTCGCACCGCGCGCGCGACCGAGGTCGCCTTCGATACGCCCACCGCGTCGAGCGTGTTCGAGTGGCTGCAGTCCGGAGTCGACGCCGGAGTGTTCACATCGAACGCCGCCGGCGGGCCGAGCGGGTTCGACAACCTGATCTCGATCTGCAACGGCAGCAACGCCATGACGATCGATACGAGTGCCGCGCTCGGCACGGCGACCCAGGTGCTCGAGTCCGAAGGTTGCCAGGCCGAGGTCGAGGTCGGCGTCGCGCCGCTGCCACTGCCGAGCGCGGACCTCGCCGGCAAAGGGGGCGTGCTCGTGGGCGGCGCCGCGAACTACCTGCCCGCGAACGGTGATCCGGTGCGACTCGCGGCCGCGTACCGGTTCGCGGCATTCCTCGCCGAGCCCGAGCAACAGGCCGAATGGGCTGCTGCGACCGGATACATCCCGGTTCGGGTCAGCTCGGCCGAGAGCCAGGTGATGCTCGACTTGTGGGCCGAGTCGCCGGGCTACAAGGTCGCCTTCGACCAACTCAACACGGGTACGGACAACATCGCGACCGCAGGCCCGGTGATTGGCGACTACAAGGGCGTGCGCGACGCGCTCACCGACGCGCTCGAAGCACTGCTCGTCGAGGGCAAGGACCCCGCCGCAGTGCTGCAGGACGCAGTCGCAGCTGCGAACGACCGGATCGTTGAGTACAACGCGACCGTCTGACGACCGATCGCCTCAACGTTCGGCCGCGGCCTTGAGGCTCGCGAGCGTCGCCGCGACCCCGTCGCACAGGCTCTCGTAGCGGCCTTCGAAGTTCGACGGCGACCCGGCGAGGTTGAGCAGCGGGGCGTGGAACGATTCGGTGACCGTGCATCCCGTCTCGGTCGGCGCGAACTCGTAGCGCCAGATGCTGCGGTTGGCGTCGTCATCGAGCGCGATCGGTGCGACGAACGCGAACACCTTGCCGGGTTCGGATTCGAGGACGCGGTGTTCAGGTGAGGCCGGCCGCGAACGCGGCGACGGCCCTGTCGATCTCGACCTCGCTGACGACAAGCGGCGGCATCCACCGCACGACGTTGTTGTTCGTCCCGCAGTTCATGAGCAGAACCCGATGATCGCGCCGGGCGCCTTCGATGATGCGCGTGACGGTCGCCGCGTCCGGTTCGCCCGTCGGGGTCACGAACTCGGTGGCGACCATCAGGCCACGCCCCCGGACGTCGGCGAGACCCGGATGCCCAGCTTGCAGGGACCGCAACGCTGCGAGCAGTTGGTCACCCCGTCCGGCAGCATTGGCAATCACTCCGTCGTGGGTCAACACGTCGATGGTCGCCAGCGCGGCCGCACACCCGATCGGGTTGCCGCCGTACGTGCCGCCGTGGCTGCCTTGGATCCACTTGCCCATCAGGTCGGCCGAGGCGCCGATGCCCGCGATCGGGAAGCCGCTGGCGATGCCCTTGGCCATCACGACGATGTCGGGGCGTACGCCACTGTGATCGATCGCGAACATCTGGCCGGTGCGGCCGAACCCCGACTGGACCTCGTCGGCAACGAGCAGGATGCCGGTCTCGTCGCACAGGTCACGAAGGCCAACGAAGAATTCGTCGGGCGCGGGGATGTAGCCGCCCTCGCCCAGCACCGGTTCGATGACGATCGCTGCGGTCTCGTCGGGCGCGGTCTGGCTCTTCAGCAGGTGGCGCAGCGCGCGCAGTGCCCGTTCGCTCGCCTCGGACTCGCTGCATCCCCATTCGAACGCCCGCGGGTACGGCGTCACGAAGATGCCCGCGGGGAGCGGCTGATAGCCGACCCGATAACCGGTCTTGCTCGTCGTCATCGCCATGGTGAGCATCGTGCGCCCGTGGAAGCTGCCCTCCATGACGATGACGTTGGGTCGGTGGGTCGCTTGTCTCGCGAGCTTGACGGCGGCCTCGGTCGCCTCGGCGCCCGAGTTCGAGAAGAAGAACTGGTCGATGCCGAGCGGCGTGATCTCGGCGAGCCGGTCGGCGAGTCGACCGACGATCGGGTTGCGATAGCAGTTGACCTGAGCGTGGATGAACTTCGCCGCCTGGTCCTGGATTGCGGCGACGACTTTGGGGTGGCAGTGGCCGGTGCTGGTGACCGCGATGCCGCTCGTGAAGTCGAGGTATTCGGTGCCGTCGGCGAGGCGAACCGTGCACCCGTGGCCCTCGACCACCGGGAGGTCGGTCGCCTGGAACCACACTCCCGCGAGGTGCTCGCTCATCGTGCGAACGCTACTCAACTCGCCCGGCCGACCCGGCAGCCCGCGGCTGCGGTGCGCGGTGTCTAGAGTCGCAGCCTCGATGGACCTCAGGGCGACGCCGACCGAGTCGGCGCTGCGCGACGAATGCAGGGCGTGGCTGCGCGACAACCTGCCGTGGGAGTATGGGGTGGGGTTACCGCCGCGCTTCGACGACTTGGCTGACGAAGTCGCGTTCGGGCGGGAATGGCAGGCGAAGCTCGCGGCCGGACGGTGGATCGGTGTCGGCTGGCCGACCGAGTACGGCGGGCGTGGCGCGGGTCCGGTCGAGCACTACATCGTGACCGAGGAACTCGCACGCGCCCGTGCACCCGAGTTGGTCGGTCGTATCGGGGTGAATCTGCTCGGTCCGACGATCCTGGCGCACGGCGATGCCTCGCAGCGCGCCCGCTGGTTGCCGAACATCCTGGGTGCGCGCGACATCTGGTGCCAACTCTTCTCCGAGCCCGAAGCGGGGAGCGACCTCGCGTCGTTGCGGACCCGGGCAGTGCGGGTCGACGGTGGCTGGTCGGTGTCGGGGCAGAAGGTGTGGACCAGCTACGCGCAGTTCGCCGACTGGGGTGCCTGCCTCGCTCGGACCGACCCCAACTCCAAGCCTCAAGCCGGGATCAGCTGGCTCGTCGTCGACATGCGCGCGCCGGGCGTCGAGGTTCGCCCGTTGCGGCAGATCACCGACGAACGTGAGTTCAATGAGGTGTTCCTCACGGATGTGTTCGTCCCGGACGACCAGGTGGTCGGGCCGGTCAACGAGGGCTGGCGTGTCGCCAACAGCACGCTGACGCACGAACGCGGTGTGAACCCGCGCCAACTCGTCACCCACGCGCAACTCGTCGAGGAACTGTGGCGCCTGGCGCTCGAGTCGGGCGCGGCGCTCGATCCGCTGATCGCAGCGCGTCTTGCGCAGGCCTACGTCGAGATCCAGCTGTTCCGGTTGCACAACTGGCGGTCGGTGTCGCGTCACGCCAAGGGCGCCGACCCCGGCCCGGTCGGCAGCATCAACAAGCTGTGGTGGAGCGAGATGAGCAAGCGGCTGCACGACACCGTGATGGCGGTGCTCGCCGAAGCCGCGCCCTTGTGGCGCGGCGCGAACGACAACCCGGGCGACGGCGCGTGGCAGCGCAGCTGGCTCTACTACCAGGCGAGTTCGATCTGGGCGGGTACCAACGAGATCCAACGCAACGTGATCGGCGAACGAACACTCGGCCTGCCGCGCTGAGATCGTCTTCGGAGCGTCGGAGCTTGTCGCGCGCTCAGGCGGCGAGGCGCGCCGCGTAGCGGCACACTGCCGCCGCTTCTTCGATCGGGTCCGCGCCGCGCAGCGCGGCAGATGATGCTGCTGCCCACCACACCGAGGCGAGCGAACCTTCGAGCGCGTGGAACTCGTCGTGGCTCAGCGCATCGCTCACGAACGCGACCTCGATGATGCGGCCGAACTCGGCGCCGAGCCGCTCGACCGCGTGCGCAGCGTGAAGGCACTCGGCGCCGACCGCGACGCTCTCGGCGTCGTCGAAGCGGTTCACCGCGACCTCGCCGAAGGACCGCACGATCTGATCGGCGCCGTCGGGAGGCGGAGCGAGATGCAGATACACGCGGGTGACACGCGGTGCCACTCGCACGAGCTGGGGGGCGATCCCGTCGCCGATCGCCGCGCCGACGAGCACGGCAAATCCGTCGTCGTCGCCACGCAGGCAAGCGACCACCGGTGCGAGCAACCAACCGACGGCCTCGGCGGGTGACACGCTGTCGGGTTCGTTCGGTCGCGGCGGGCTGTCCGCGGCCTGGTCCGGGTCGTGGTCGCAGACGTGCTCGGGGTGGTCGTGGTGGTCGTCGTGTTGGTCCACTACACCTCCCGCCGCATGCAGTAACGAAGGGCCGAGTGGCACCGACGGGAGGTCGGTGCGCTTCTTGATCGGCAAGCAATGCCACGTCTCGCAGCCGTTGTCCAGCATCCCCTGCACATTTCGCACTCGCCACCCGTGAGTGCTCGATCGGCGAGGCATCGATCGGCTGGTCGCACACGGCTCCGGCGACCACCCACGACGTCGCCCTACGATCCCGAGCCGTGAGCGAGTTCGCGACCATCCGCTACGAGGTCGACGGCACTGTCGCGACGATCACGCTGGCGCGGCCCGAGGTCAGAAACGCTCAGAACTCGGACCTCATCGACGAACTCGACGCCGCCTTCCACCGTGCCGACGCCGACGACGAGGTGCGGGTCGTCGTGGTGGCCGCCGACGGTGACCACTTCTCGGCCGGCCACGATCTGAAGGAGATCCTCGCGGGCACTTCGCCGTGGGCTGCGTTGCGTGACACCCCCGAGGGCAAGCTCCGCCACGAGCAGGTCATGTACTGGGACAAGCTCGTGCGAATCCGCGACTTTCGCAAGCCCACGATCGCGGCGGTGCAGGGAACGTGTGCTGCCGCCGGCCTGGCGCTCGCGTCGATGTGCGACCTCATCGTGGCGGCCGACGACGCGGTCTTCTCGAACCCCGTCGCGCGGATGAGCGGCGTCGGAGTCGAACTGCTGGTCGAACCGTGGGAACTGGGTGCCCGCAAGGCCAAGGAGTTCCTGCTGTGCGCCAGCAAGATCGCGTCGGACGAAGCCGAGCGTCTCGGCTTGGTCAACCGCGTTGTGCCGCGGGCTGACCTGGCAGCTGCGGCGCGCGCGCTCGCGGACGACGTCGCGCTCGTACCACCCCTCACCGCCGCGGCGATCAAGGCATCGATCAACCACACGCTCGATGCCCAGGGTCAACGCGAGAGCTGGCGCTATCACTTCATGATCCACCAGTTCGTGAGCAACACCCCGACCGCACTCGGCCGGCTCGCCGAACGCAAGGCTGGCGGGATGGACGCCGTGAAGCGCGAGCAGTCCGGAGCGTGACCGAGCGAGCGCACTGCCAAACGCGGGTGCGGCGACCGCGGGTGTGGCGATGACGGGTCCGCTCGCGGGGCTGCGCGTGCTCGACCTCGGCACTCGCATCGCGGCGCCCTTCTGCGCGGGGCTGCTCGGCGAGCAGGGTGCCGAGGTCATCAAGGTCGAACAGCCCGGCCGCGGCGACTTCATGCGCGAGATCGGACCGTTCGTCGAGACCGACGACAGTGCTCCGTACTCGCTGTTCTGGGCGGTCGAGGGACGCGGCCGCAAAAGCATCACGCTCGATCTGCGATCCTCCGACGGCCAGGCGGTGTTCCGCCGTCTCGCCGCGACTGCTGACGTCGTGGTCGAGAACTTCCGTCCGGGGACACTCGAGCGCTGGAACCTCGCGCCGGCCGACCTGTCGCCGAACCTCGTGTTCGTTCGCATCTCGATGTTCGGCCAGGACGGCCCCAACCGCTTCCGCCCCGGACTCGACCGGGTCGGCATCGGTTTCGGGGGTCTCATGCATCTCACCGGCTATCCCGACCGGCCCCCGGTTCGGGTCGGGGTGACGATCAGCGACTACCTGACCGGCGTGTTCGCCGCGCAGGCGGCCTGTGCTGCGTTGTACGCCCGCGCCGTTACCGGTGGCGCCGAGCCGGGGCGGGTCATCGACGCGGCGCTCTACGGTGGCGTGCTGCGCGTGCTCGAGTGGACGCTCGCTGCCTACGACAAACTCGACATCGTTCGCTCGCGCGAAGGCAATCGCCTCGCCAACAGTGCGCCGCTCGACAACTACCCGACCGCAGACGGTCAGCACGTGTGCATTGTCGCGGGCAGCGACGCGAACTTCGCGCGTCTGTGCAGCGCGATGGGACGCGACGACCTGGCGACCGACCCGCGCTTCGCGCGCCTCGCCGATCGTGCGAGCCACAACGACGAGATCAACGGCATCGTGGCAGAGTGGACCGCGACACTCGGCGCCCGCGAGGTCGAGCGGCTCTGCACCGAGGCGGACGTCCCCGTCGCGACCGCATACACCGCGGCGGATATCTTCGCCGATCCTCACGTCGCGGCCCGCGGTGATCTCGTCGAGATCGTCGATCCGGTCGTCGGCCCGGTGCGGCAACAGGCGCCCTACCCGCGCTTCGTCGGCGAGGCCGTGCCCACGCCGGGCGGCGCACCGCGACTCGGCGAGCACACCGACGAGGTGCTCGCCGCGATCGGGTACTCGCCCGGCGAGATCGGCGCGCTGCGTGCCGCGGGGACAGTGTGATGCGCTCGATCCAACCCGACGCCTTCGAGATCGCCCCCGACGGCACCGTCACGCTGGTCGGCGGCTACTGCCCGACGAGTGGGCGGGCGCACTTCCCGCTGCAGGACTGTTGCCCGTACACCGGCGCGACCGACGTCGAACGCCTCGAACTCTCTCGGGACGCGACGGTGTGGGGTTGGACGGCGGTCACGAGCGCACCTCCGGGCTACGACGGCCCCGTGCCGTATGGCTTCGGTGTGGTCGAACTCCGTACCGGACCGAGTGAGGGTCTCCGTGTGTTGACCCACCTCACCGAGTCCGATCCGGCGCGTGTCGAGTTCGGGCAGGCGGTGCAGCTCACGTCGCAGTGCGTCGCGGTCGACCCCGATGGCACCGAAGTGCACACGTGGTCGTTCACACCGACCCGCGACCACACGCCGACCGAGTCGCGGCAGGACGACCGATGACCGACGTCGTGGTCGCTGGCGTCGGGATCCACCCGTTCGGTCGTTTCGACGGCGTGTCGGTGACCCAGATGGGGGTCGCGGCGGTACGGGCGGCGCTCGCCGAAGCCGGCTGCCCGACGATCGAGGCCGCGTTCTGTGGCACCGCGTACAGCGGTGTCGCCGCGGGCCACAAGGTGATGGGTGCGCTCGCGCGGACCGGCATACCGATCGTCGACATCGAGGCAGGCTGCGCGAGCGGCGCGGCGGCGCTGCAACTCGCGGCCGGCGCGATCCGTGCCGGGCAGTACGAGTCGGTCTTGGTGTTCGGGATCGAGAAGATGCCCAAGGGGATCATCCGGTCGAGTTTTTTTGAGCCGTGGCGCGAACAGGCTGGCCTCGCCGCGACGCCTGCCTACTTCGCGCTGCGCGCCCAGCGGTTGTTGCGTGAGCGAGGGCTCACGAAGGACGACCTCGCCGCGGTCGTCGTGAAGAACCGCGCCCACGGCGTGCACAACCCGAACGCGATGTTCCGCAGCGAGGTGCGAGCCGACGAGGTGCTCGCGAGCCGCATCGTGTGCGAGCCATTGCACTTGTGGATGCTGTGTTCTCCCAACGAAGGCGCCGCCGCGGTCGTGCTACGGGCGACGCAGCGCGCCACCGCGGGTACCGTCGAACTCGCCGCCGCGTGCCTTCGCAGTCACCTCCCGGGGAGCGTGCTCGGCGAAGCAACGCCGATGGCCGGCATCGATGACCGCGAAATCCCGCCGCCGTCCACGCTGGCCGCACGCCAGGCCTACGAGCAGGCCGGCAGCGGTCCCGACGAGATCGACGTCGTTGAATGCCAGGACACCGACGCCGCGCGTGAGTTGCTCGCGTGGGAAGAACTCGGGTTGTGCGAGCCCGGCGAGCAAGCGGCGCTGTTGCGAAGCGGCGCTTGCTCACTCGGCGGGCGCCGACCGGTGAATCCCAGCGGCGGCCTGCTCAGCAAGGGCGAACCGCTCGGTGCCAGCGCCCTCGGCCAGGTCGTCGAACTCGTCTCTCAACTGCGCGGCACGGCGGGCATACGTCAGGTCGAGGCTGCCCGCACGGGACTTGCTCATACGGTCGGCCGCGGCGCGAACGCCAGCGTCACCATCGTTCGCGCCCACTGAGCCGTGCGATCGGCGCGGGCTGCCCCTCGTGTCAGGAGCGGCGGTCGATCGCGACGTAGTCGCGGACGGTGGGGCCGGTGTAGATCTGGCGGGGACGGCCGATCTTGGTCTTCGGGCTCTCGTTCATCTCCTTCCAGTGCGCGATCCAGCCGGGCAGACGACCGATCGCGAACAAGACGGTGAACATGTTCGTCGGGAACCCCATCGCCCGGTAGATCAACCCGGAGTAGAAGTCGACGTTCGGGTACAACTTGCGCTCCACGAAGTAGGGGTCGCTCAGCGCAATCTCCTCGAGTTCGACGGCGATCGACAACAGGTCGTCCTTGAAGTGCAGTTCGGCGAGCACGGCGTCGGCGGTGCCCTTGATGATCGTCGCGCGGGGGTCGTAGTGCTTGTAGACGCGATGGCCGAACCCCGAGAGCCTGAAGTCGTCGCTGTGATCCTTGGCGCGCGCCACGGCCTTGCCGACGTCACCGCCGTCGCGGCGGATCTGCTCGAGCATCTCAAGGACCGCCTGGTTCGCGCCGCCGTGCAACGGACCCCACAACGCGTTGATACCCGCCGCGACGGACGCGAACAGATTCGCCTCGGCCGAGCCGACCATGCGCACCGTCGACGTCGAACAGTTCTGCTCGTGGTCGGCGTGCAGAATCAGCAACTGCTTCAACGCATGCACGGTCGTCGGCGACACTTCGTAGGGCTCCGACGGCACTGCGAACATCATCGTGAGGAAGTTCTCGATCAAGTCGAGTGAGTTGTTGGGGTACAGGAACGGCTGCCCGATGGACTTCTTGTACGCGTACGCGGCGATCGTCGGCAGCTTCGCCATCAGCCGGATGATCGAGAGCTGGACCTGTTCGGGGTCCTTGGGGTCGTCGCTGTCCTGGTAGAAGGTCGACAACGCGCTCACGACCGACGACAGGATCGCCATCGGGTGGGCGTCCTTGGGGAACCCATCGAAGAAGCGCTTCACGTCCTCGTGCAGCAACGTGTGCTTGCGGATCGCGAAGCGGAACTCGTCGAGCTGCGCGACCGTAGGCAGCTCGCCGTAGATCAACAGGTAGGCGCTCTCGAGGAAAGACGGCTGTTCCTGGTCGGCGAGCTGTTCGATCGGATAGCCGCGGTAGCGGAGGATGCCGAGGTCGCCGTCGATGAACGTGATCGCCGATTCCGTGCTCCCCGTGTTGACGTAGCCGTAGTCGAGCGTGATCAGGCCCGTCTCGCCCCGCAGCTTGGCGATGTTGACCGCCCGTTCGTGCTCGCTGCCCTCGATGACCGGGAGTTCGAGTTCCTTGCCGTCGTACCGGAGTACTGCACCGTCCGCCATGTCGTTGCCTCCTTGTCGGCGCTCCGAGTCGGCCGACCCGAATCTACGCCGATCTCCGTCGCTCGCACCGCGGTTGCGTGCGGCGCGCTGGTCGACCCGTTCGCAGTGTCGACCTCGCGATCGCACGGGTGAAGAGGTGTGCCAAGCATGGTGCTGTGACCACCACAATCACGATCCCTGTTCAGTTCTGCGCTTCGCCGGGGACACGGAACGACCTCTCGGGTCGGTTCGCGTCGTTTCTCAAGGTGCCGGAACGCCAGTGTCCCAGGTGGGTGCTTCGTCTGCAGCCTTCCCGATCGCCAGGCGAAGGAAAGCGGCTCTCCCCGAACCGGTCCCGTGGTGCGAAGTGTTCGCGGCGGCCTGGCAACTGGCGAACGCCGGCGCGCAGCACGTGTGGGCCGCGCTCGACTGTCCGGTCTGCGCTTCGATGAACCTGAGCGAGGCTCCCTTCGAGGGCCCGTGCGTGGTGATGGCTTGGCGTGAGGCAGTGGACCGAGCCAGGCTTCATGCTGCGTCGGGCGTGTACGGCGCCGACGGCGTGCTCGCCGGCGCGGCCCGCGCAACCTGGATCCGATCGTGACCTGAGGCGGCGAGAGCGACCAGCCCCGCGCCGCGATCGGCACCCCGAGCGGGCTGGCGGGCGAACCCGTAGTCTCGGATCGCCATGGACTTCGACCTGAGCGACGATCAGATCGCGCTGCGCGACACCGCGCGCGAAATGCTTGACGACCTCGCAGCGTCCGGCCGGGTCAGGTCCTTCACCGAGACGGACGAACCCTTCGATCGCGAGCTCTGGGGTGCGCTCGTCGAACAGGGATGGTTGCTTGTCGACGCCGACGAGCTCGACGGTGGCCTCGGCCTGGGCATCGTCGAGGTCGCCGTGTTGCTCGAACAACTCGGCGCGCACGCCGCGCCGGTCCCATACCTGTCGACGGTGCTCGTCGCGCGCGCCCACGAACGCGCGGGCGTGGCGGGCGGTCGTTTCCGCGCGGGCGCCGACATCGGCTGCGTCGCGTGGAGTCGGCGCGCCGACGCGGTCAACGCCGAACCACACGACGACGGCTGGATCCTGCACGGTCGCACCGATCCGGTGCCGTACGCGCCAGTCGCCGACTGCGCGGTGGTCGTTGCGCGCATGCCCGACGGAGACGCCGGGCTGTTCAGCGTCGAACTCGGCGCCGGCGATCGCGGTAGCGGGCGGCCGGCGCGCGAACCGGCGATGGATGTGACCCGTCCGCTTGGCTGGTTGCGGTGCGCCGCAACGCCGGCTCAGTTCCTCGGCGACCGCGCCGCCCTCGACACGCTCGTCGACGAGGGCGCGACGTTCGTCGCAGCCGAGATGCTCGGCGGCGCGCAGGCGGTGCTCGACATGGCGGTCGCGTACGCGAAGGAGCGCGTGCAGTTCGGTCGCCCGATCGGCTCGTTCCAGGCGGTGAAGCACCGCTGCGCCGACATGCTCGTTGACGTCGAAGGTATGCGTTCGTCGGTCTACTGGGCTGCCTGGGCGATCGGCGCCGGCGATCCCGACGCGTCCGAGGCCGCAGCGACGGCGAAGATCTGGGGGAGCGACGCCAGCCGCCGAGTCATGGCGAGTGGACTCCAGGTGCACGGCGGGATCGGATTCACCTGGGAGCATGACCTGCACTTCTTCTTGAAGCGGGCGCAACTCGACCAGGTCACCTTCGGCGACGCCGACCATCATCGGTCGCGACTCGCAGCCCGCCTGCGTGAGCGCGTCGCGGCCGGGGGGAGTGTTGTATGACGGGTGCAGCCGACCAGGTCGGTGACGCGATCGCGCGCAACGATCTCGACGAGTTGATCCGTATCGTCGACGCGCTGGCCGATGCCGCCAAATGGGACGATGTCGTCAGCCTGCGCGATCGGGCGCGGCGCGCCTTCGACGACACGGGCCGTCAATTGTGGCCGGCGGCGAGTTGGGCCGAGTACCGGGTGGCGTTGCACGGCCCCGACGATCTGCTCGACGAGGTGCTCACTCCGGGGGCCGGTGTCTTCGCACCCGGTCCGCTCACCGAGGTCGCGGCGCAGCACCACACTTGGGAACACGTGGCCACCCACTTGCCCGAAGGTCCGACCGCGGCGTTGTTCGCGCACGAGTGCGTGGCGCGCGGCGAAGTGATCGACGGGCCTGTCGTCGCGTCCGAGGTGCTGAGCGTCCCGCTCGCGCGCGCGTCGTTCGAACCCGACTATCTCGTCGCGACCTACACGCTCGCCGGGGTCGATGTCGAGGGGCCCGAGACACCGCGCGGCCGGTTGCTCGATCCGGCCACAACGGCGGTCGAGGCACTCGCCGACGACGAGACGCTCGAGGTGCTCGAGGCGTTCCGTGTCGTCGTTGCGGCGTGGTCGGCCCAGTCGGCCGCGCGGATCCGTGCGGTCGGCGTCGATGGTGACGCACGCGCGGCGATCAGCTGCCTTGGCGCCTCGCGCGAGGCGCGGATCGCGCCGCTGTCTCCGCAAGAGGCGCTGTTGCGCCTGGCGTGGGCTGGCGCGTCGAGCGGGTCGTGCGGGCCCCGGCGCGGACTGGCCGCGGGTCGTGACTCGGCCTGGCACGCGGCCGGCGCGATCGCCGGCTTCGATCCGCACGACACGATCGATCCCGACGAGTTCGGCGAGGCGCTCAACGAACTGCGCTGGTACTGGTGGGGTGATCACGACGTCCAGCACGATCGTGTGCTGCGCTTGGCCGTCGACGACCCGATCGATGGCGTGGCATTCGCGATCAGCGCCGTCGATCGCGGCGCCTGACGTGCGTGCGCGCGGCCTGCGGGATCAGGCCGCGAGGAGCCGCAAAGTCAACTCGTTGGGCGGCTGCCAGCCACGAGGTCGAACGGGTCGTCACCGATCTGGGCTGCCAGGGTGTCGGTGGGCGAGCCGCCGTGCTCGTCGGGGCGAGTCGCCCACGCCGGGAAGGGGAACTCGACGACGAGCGGCACTGGCAGTTCGGGTTGGGTCACGAACATCGTGCCCGGCTTGGCAATCGTTGCCCGCTGGCGGTGCGCGACCGGCAAGAAGCCGTACTCGGGACGAGCGGCCTCGGCCGGATCGAGGCGACCGACGACCCGGATCGCGCTGTTGCCGATGATGCGGCGCTCGACCTCGCTCGCGGTCTGCTGCGCACCGACGAGCACGATGCCGAGCGAGCGGCCTCGTTCGGCGATGTCGAGCAGGATCTCCTTGATGGGCGAGGTGCCGTCACGCGGGGCGTACTTGTTGAGTTCGTCGAGCACCACAAACTGCAACGGCTGGCGGGTCCCGGCAGCCTCCTTGCGGTCGAACGCGCGTCGCAGCGTGACCCCGACGACGAAGCGCTGGGCGCGGTCGGGCAGGTTGTGCAGGTCGACGATCGCGACCTGCGCCTCGTCCGTCTCGATCGAGTGGCGCTCGCCACGGGCGATGTCGGCGAAGACGAGGCGGGCGAGCGAGCGCTGCGACGACACGAGCCGCCGCAGGAACGCATTCACCGTTCCTCGCGTAATCGCCGGGCCGGCCCAGGCGCGCTGCGTGTCGGTGTCGTCGTCGCTCGAGATCTTGCGCTCGATCAGGTCGACGAGCTCTCCATAGGTCCTGACGGTCTCGCCCTCGATCTGCCACGCGCCGTGGTCGCCGACGGGTGTCCCGCGGGCGAGTTGGCGGGTCACGTTGTGGATGACCATCGTGTACTGGTTGCGTTCGTCCTCGGCGTCGGCGAACACGAACGGCAACAACTCGTCGCGGCAGAATTCCTCGATGGTCCACCAGAACGCGTGCACGCCCGTGGTGCGTGCAGCGACCTCCGGCGTCGCATTGACGTCGCCCGGGCGCGCGGGCGCGAACACGCGTACCGACCGGAACGGGCCCGGCTGGAGCCCGAGCGCGAAGTACTTCGTGCGGTGGGCGTCGTCGAGGCAGGCGTTGTCGTGGTCGAGGAACAGCAGGTCTTCGCCCTTGACGTTGAAGATGAGCGCCTTGGTGTGCTGGGCAGCGGCGCCGAGCACCTGGCCGTGGAACAACGCGTAGAGCAGGAACGTCGCGTAGCTCGTCTTCGTCGCCACGCCGCTGATGCCCGAGATGTTGATGTGCGCGCCACGCGTGCCGTCGATGAAATCGACATTGGCGTAGAGCGGCCGCCCGTCGCGCCCGAGTCCGAGCGGCAACTTGCGTTGCATCGCGTCGAACGACAGCGCCGCGTCGCGTTCGCGACCGCTCGCGCGCCGCACGGCACTGCCCGGTGTGGGCGGCACCCAGATCTCGGGGTCGACGCGGGTGGTGAGCACCTGGGCTGCCTCGGCGATCTCGGCCGGGAGTACTCCATCGGCGATGAGGAAGACGTCGGAGTCGAAGCGGGCGCCCTCGTGGCGGGCGCGCACCTGGGCGACGAGGCCGGCCAACGTCACCGGGTCGCGCCCAGGCACGGCGCGCTCGCACACGACGATGTCGTCGAGTTGGAGGTACTGGTCGGGGTCGACTCCGACCCAGAACTCGAGCGGGGTGGCGTCCTCGGTGCCGAGCACCCGCCCGACTGGAGGTGCGGCTTCGTCGCCGGTGGCCGCCCGTTCGACCGGGTTCGGCGTCTCGACCGGGGGCGGGTCGGGGTCCGAGGCGTTCATCGGCGGGCGACGGTAACAGGGCCCTGCGACACCGACGTGTGCCCGGTGCTGGACAGGGGCCCGCGAGCCGACTAAATTGAAACGCGTTCTAATTTTCTCACCGGGGAAGGTTCGCGCGCGATGAGCATGGAATTCGGGCTGTTCATGGGCGGCTTCGTCCACAAGGACCTGCGGGTCGCCAACCCGAACGCCGAGCACGACCGCCTAATGAGCGAGGTGCGTCTTGCCGAGGTCGGTGATCGGCACCACTGGAAGTACTCGTGGTGGACCGAGCACCACTTCCTCTACGAGTACAGCCACATCTCGGCCAACGAAGTCGTGATGCCGTGGGTACTCGCCCGCACCGAACGCATGCACGTCGCCAGCGGGATCATCAACATCACCCCGCCGGTCAACCACCCGGTGCGAGTGGCCGAGCGTGTGGCGATGCTCGACCATCTCTCTGAGGGGCGGTTCGAGTTCGGGACCGGGCGCGGCTCGAGCACCACCGAGCAGGCGGGCTTCGGCATCGACGATCCGGAAGAGACGAAGTTGATGTTCGACGAGGCGATCGAACAATTCCTGCCGATGTGGCAGGACGGCGAGTACGAGTACCGCGGCAAGTACTTCGACGTGCCGAAGCGTCACATCCTGCCGAAGCCCTACAGCAAGCCGCACCCGCCGCTGTGGGTCGCGGCGGGCAACCCGGGCACGTTCCAGAGGGCAGGGGAGATGGGCCTCGGCGTGATCTGTTTCACCGGCGGCACGCCCGAGAAGATGCGGCCGCTCGTCGAGACCTACAAAGAAGCCGTCGCCAAGGCCAAGCCCGTCGGCGCCTACGTCAACGACAACGTCGCGATCACGACGAGTTTCCTGTGCCTCGAGGACGGAGACGAGGCGATCGACCTGGCGACGCGATCGGGCAACGGCCGGCAGCAGACGCTTGTGTTCAAGTACCTCGACACGTTCCCGAAGCCGGCGTGGGTCCCCGAGTGGCCGAACGAGATCGCCGATCCGACCGCCGACCAGATTCGCGCCGGGCGCGAGGTCGGCGCGAGTTGCATCGGCACGCCCGCCGAGTGTGCCGAGGTCATCGCCCAGTGGGAGGCGATCGGAATCGACCAACTCATCATGGGGCCGTCGGGCTCGGTGTATCCGCACGAGGTGCTCGCGCACACGACAGCGTTGTTCGGCGACGAGGTGATCACCCGCTTCGACAGCGATCCCGAGTTCCGCTCGGAGCGGTTCCGCCTCGCCGCTCGCTGAACCTGCGTCACGACAAGCGCGCGTCGGGCCGGTTCCGACGCGCTCACGGCGTGACTCGAGACGCCGATCAGACCTTGTGAGCGATGAGGACTCGGCGTTCCCGCCCAGCGAACCGGACTGGGCCGCGTTCGGTCACGGCGCCGCGACGGCGCGCGAGGAATGGCGCGCCGAACAAGAATCGCTCGCCGAGGACGCGGCCCAGGCGCGGCACCACGGCCGGAGATTGGGTGACGTGCTCGTCGACGCGTTGCGCAACGGCGATCGAGTCGCGGTGTCGGTGGGCGGGCACCACCTCGTCGGCTTCGTGGTCGACGTGTCCGATGACCTGCTCGCGCTGCGAACGATCGCAGGCAGCCGAAATGATGTCCGTCTCGACCCTCATGTCGCGATCAGCGTTTCACTGCGCGATCGCGCCGCAGGGCAGCCGCGGACCGGCGAGATCGAGCGGCGAACGTTTCGCAGCCGGCTTCTCGAACACGAGGCGGCACGAACCGAGCTGGTGGTCGCGTCGACCTTGTCACCCGATCTTCTTGAAGGCCGGGTCGCGGCCGCGGCGGATCATGTCCGTGTCGTGGGGCGTGCGAACGAGACGCTGCTCAGCCTCGCCGCGCTGGTGTACGTCGCGCCGCGAGCCGCGGCCTGACCCTCGTTGTCCCAAACCCCGCGGCTGTCCCACCGATCTGTGGTATGCCACGCATCGCAGTGACAGCCGCAGGTTCGTGGGACAACGGGAAGATCTGGACAACGGGATCGGGGCTGACGCGACGATGCGGCGCGGCCGGCGCCACGCCGCATCGATCGGTGGTGACGGATCGTTAGTTGAGCGGGCAGCCGAGGTTGTTCAGCCCGTCGAGGTAGGTCGCGAGCTCGAGCATGGTCGCCCGGTCGTTGCTCGCCAGCGCGGTGTTGATCGCCGACTGCATCTCGCCCGGCGTCGAGAAGCGCCGCAGCGGGTAGCCGACGCCCTCGTGCGCGGCATTGAGGAACGCCGCGACCGACGCACGCATCAGGATGCGGGCGCCGCCGCTGACACCGGGTCCGCCCGGGTACGACAACGCGGTGAGCATCGAGTCGTTGCCCATCGCGGCGAGACCCGTCGGGAAGGTGAACAGCGACCCGAGGGTGGTCCCAGGCGTGTACTCCTGCCAGTTGTCGGAGTGGTTCTTCCAGTACCCCGGGGTGCAGCCCTCGTTGCCGATGTTCGTCGCGCCGGCGTGGCCTGCGAAGAACGGGCTCATGCTCGTCGCGAGCGCGCCCGCGACGAGGATCCTGCGAATCTTCATTCCGCCTCCCAGCAGTTGTCTGTCCGGAGCCGCCCGCGCCACACGTACGGCCTCACCACCATCGTACGAATTGGGCGTTTTATTACCTATAGGTGGAATGTCCCACCCGCGCGGGGGCCGGACGGGCGTGGATCAGGTGTGCGTCAGGCGGGATCAGGGGTGGTCCGGCCTCGGGCCAGGCCGGTCAGCCCAGACCGGTGAGTTCCGCGCTCAAGTCCCATAGCCGCGCGCACGCCTCGTCGTCGGCCGCCCACTTGCTGATCTTGGCCGGCTTGCACCGGGCGTAGTACCCGCCGCTCTGTCCGGTGACACCATCGGAGGTCGCGAGATAGATGCTCGTGCGGGCGCCCTTGGCGGGCGAGTGCGCGAATGGGCGGGCCACCGTCATCACTGCGTTGCCGAGCCAGCCGGTGTCGCCGTCCTTGGCGAAGTTCGACCCGACGAAGCCGGGGTGGAGCGCGTTCGCCGAGATGCCGCTGCCGTCGAGGCGGCGCGCGAGTTCGCGCGTGAACATGATGTTCGCCAACTTCGAGGCGCTGTAGGCGCCCATGCCCAGCCCCGAGTACTTGCGCCGCTCCCACATGAGGTCGTCGAAGTCGAGTCCTTTGCGGGCGCCGTTGTGCGCAGCGCTGCTCACGTTGATCACCCGTACGTCCCCGCCGGTCGGTCGCAGCTGTGCGGCGCCCTTGTGCAGCGCGTCCATGAGCAGCGCGGTCAGCAAGAAGTGCCCCAGATGGTTGACGCCCATCGTCGTCTCGAAACCGTCGGCTGTCGTGGTGCGGTAGCGCTGGACAAGACCGGCGTTGTTGAGCAGGACGTGCACCGGCTCGTCATGGACGTACCACGCGTCGGCGAACGCCCGGATCGACGCCAGCGAGGCGAGGTCGACCTTCATCTGTTCGACGTCGCTGCTCCCACTGCGCGCGCGGATGTCCTCGAGCGCGAGCGCGCCCTTGTGCGCGTTACGAACCGCGATCACGACGCGGTGGCCCTGCTTGGCGAGCGCCACGGCCGCCTCGAGACCGATGCCGGAGTTGCCGCCGGTGATGACGACCGTGCGAGAGGGTTGCGCGGTGTCGGGACGGTCTGTCGAACTCATCGATCGCTGGGGTCGCGCGCCTCGGCACGCTCACCGGCAGAAGGCGACCGGTCGTACCCGGGTTGCTCGGAGACCCAGGCGATCAACTCGTCGCGCACGAAGCGGATCTCGCGCCCACCGGGAAAGCGATGGGCGGGAATGCGCCCTTCGCGCACCATCCGGCGCAGGTACTCGACGTGCACCGACAGCAGCGACGCGGCCTGCGCGGTGGTCATGATCGGCGGGTACTCGTTGCCGCTCGGTTGCTGTTCGGACCCCGGAGTCATGGCGGGATCGTAACCCCGGCTCGCGAGGTCGACGTGGACTGTCACGCCGAATCACCTATCTTCGCAACTTGTTACAGTCTGATATGATCCGTTCGGACTGTGGCGCCTGTCACAGACGTTTTGTAGGCTCTTTGGCGGAGTTGCCCGGTTTGTCGGTCTCGGTTCGCCGGTCTCGGTGCAGGCCCGCGGCTCCGGGGCGAAGGGGGAGAACACGAACGATGCGCACGGGTTCCGGGCAGGTGCGTGTGGCGTCGCCGATTGTGGGCCGGCTCTCGGCCGGTCACGTCCTCATGCTCGTCGCCGGCCTGATCGGCGCGGCCGCGACGTTCTCGGTCCTGCGTGCCGCCGACGACACGGTCGCGGTGGTCGTCGCGCGCAATGACCTGCGATCCGGCGCGCGCCTCACCGAGTCCGATCTCGGCAGCGGTCGGGTCGCTGCCGACGCGGCGCTGCTCGGCCACTTCGTGCGCGCCGCCGATCACAGCGAACTCATCGGTCAGGTCCTCATCGTCCCCGCTCGTGCCGGCGCGCCGGTACTCCGTCAGGACGTACGCGCCGTCGCCGCCTCCGACGGTCGACGCGCCGTGAGCTTTGCCGTCCCCGTCGAGCGTGGCGTCGGTGGCGCGCTCGACGCCGGTGATCGCATCGACGTCATCGCGGTCGACCGCGACGGCAACGTCGGCTACGCGCTGGTTGACGCCGAGGTCCTCGACCGCGCCCAAGCCGACACGGGCGCACCGATCCGCGGCGGCTCCGGCGACCTGACCCTCACCGTCGCGGTCGACGCCATCGGCGCGCGCCGACTTGCCGCCGCGATTCACGCCGGCGACGTCACGGTCGTGCGATCGACTGGTGCCGACGCGCTCGGTGAGGTCACGTGGTTCACGACCGACGCACCCGAGCAGGCGGCGTAGTCCGGTGCACGAACCGACGATCGCCTTGGCCTTCACGCCCGAAGCGTGGGTCGAATCGCTCCACCGGCACTTCACCGATCACGGTGGTGCTCGGGTGCGCCAGTTGGTGATGGACCCCAAGGTCGCCCTCGACGAGAGCTACGAGGTCTTCGTCGTGGGTGCGCGCTGGCCTGCGCTGACCGCCGGGCTCGTCGGCGATCTGCACGACCGCGGACGGCGCGTGCTCGGCGTGGCATCGCGTGAGGATCGTGGATCGCTCGACGTGCTGGCGCGCGTCGGTGCCGATCGCGTGATCCACGCGGACGCCACTGCGCTCGAGTTCCTCGAGGCGATCCTGCTGCTCGCACCCGACGCACGACCTGACGCCTCACCGCTGCCTGCGGCGCCGAGCGCACTGGGCCAGCGGGTGGTGGTGCGGGGCCCGTCGGGCTCGGGTGCGACCGAGATCGCGATCGGTCTCGCGGCTGCCTGGTCTAGCCGTCGAGCGGTCGCGCTCGTCGACCTCGACGACATCGCGCCGAGCGTGGCCCAACGTCTCGCCCTCCCCATCGAACCGAACATCAGGACGACGATCGACGCAATCGAATTCGGCGCGGGGGAGCCCGGTGAGGGTGAGTACGGCCCCAGCGAATTCGGAACCTCCGCCGAGCCCACCGCGAGCCGCGGGCTGCGCGTTGTCGCCGGGCTCCCGAATCCAGCCGCATGGGCGCACGTTCGCGCCGGCGAGGCCGATCGCCTCGTCCGCACGATCGCGCGCGACCGCGACATTGTCGTGATCGACATCGCGGCCTCGCTCGAAGAGGTCGGGCCTGCAGCGCGATCGCGGCATGCGCTGGCACGAATGGCGGTTCGCGAGTGCGATGCGGTGGTCGCCGTCGGACTGGCGACGCCCGTGGGACTCAGCCGGCTGGTGGCGTGGCTCGCCGACTTGCACGCGCTCGACACCGAAGCACCCGTCCACGTCGTGCTCAACCGTGCCCCCTCGGAAGCCTTCCGTCGCCGCGAGCTGCTCGCCGAACTGGAGCGCTGTTACCGGGGCGCGTCGACGACAGTGATTCCCGACGACAGGGCCGTGGCCCGCGCGACGTGGGAGGCGGTTTCGGTCGGACGCGGCAAGTTTCGCAGCGCGCTGTGCCAACTCGCGGCTGTGCTCGACATCACCCTCGTGGCGCACCCGCAACAGACGGTGCCCGAGGCAGCGGCGGCCGCGGTGTCGGCGTCATGACCGGCGCCGACGCGTACGACGCGATCCGGCGCGAGGTGCTCGCACGCATCGAGATGCAGCCGGGCAGCGCCGACGACTCGGCTCTCGTCCGCAACGAGGTGCAGGCTGCGGTCGAGACCTATCAGCGACGCGCTCAGCTCGGCGAGGCGGTCCCGCTCTCCGACCCTGGCGACATGGTCGAACGAATCATTCGTTCGGTCGTCGATCTCGGCCCACTCGGTGCGCTGATCCGGCGGTCCGACGTCGAGGAGATCTTCGTCGAGGGATCTCGCGTGTCGTACCTCGACGCCGCTGGAGTGCTGCGAGGCCTCGAGTTCCCAACGAGCGAGCACGAGAATCGCCAGATCGTCGAACGCCTTCTCGCAACGAGCGAGCGGCACCTCGATGCCAAACATCCGCTCGTGCAGGCTCGGGTGCTCGACGGCGCGGCGCGCCTCACCGCGGCAATCCCACCGATCGCCGACCGGCTGTCGGCGACCCTTCGGCGCTACACGGTCCGGCATGTCACCCTCGCCGATCTCGTCGAGCGCGGCGCGATCAACGACGGTGCCGCGGCGTTCCTGTGGGCGGCGATGCAGATCCGTTCTCGGATCGCCGTGTCAGGTGAGCCGGGAGCAGGCAAGACCACGATGCTCGCCGCTCTCCTCTCGGCGATCCCCGCGGGCCAATGCGTTCGCTCGTGCGAGGAAATCCGAGAACTCTCGGTCCCCCTGGTCCACGGCGCGTACTACGAGACCCGTCCGGCCGGTCTCGACGGTACGGGTGAAATCACGCTGCGCCACTTGGTGAAGTTTGTCCTCGCGATGAGGCCGGATCGAATCGTCGTCGGCGAGGTGCGGGGCGCCGAGGCGTTCGAGTTGACCCGGGCGGTGAATGCCGGGTGTGGGTTCTCGTGCACGGTTCATGCGAACAGCGCGCGCGATGGACTGGCGGCGTTGGTGAACGCCGCGCTGATGGCGGGTGAGAACGTCACCGAGGGTGTGGTGCGGAGGATCTTCGCTCAGTCGCTCGATCTCGTCGTGCACCTCGATCGCCACGACGCCGCGGCCGCTGGAGGCGCGGTGCGGCGTGAGGTGCGCGAGATCACCGCGGTCGCGCCGTCGCTGGGCGACGACTTCACGTGCGAACCGGTCTTCGTCCGGGCGGCGCCGGGGCGGCCACTGGAGTGGACGGGTGTGGTCCCGGATCGTCTCGCCGATCGAGTCGATCGCGTGCTGGTGGGTGAGTCATTGCGTCGCGTGTTGGAGCGGAGGGCAGTGGCGTGATCGCGGTCGCGTCGCTCATGGTCGGAGTGTTCGTGGCGCTCGTGGTCGGGTCGGCAGCAGGGGTGCGGGTCGATCTTCAGCGCCCGCGGAGACGATCATCGCGGCGCGTCGAGTGGGCGACGTGGCTAGCGCAATCAGGGACCTCGTTGTCGCCGGTGCAGTTCGCCGTCGGGTCGCTCGCATGTGGTGCGGTCGTGCTGATCGTGGTGGCCGGGGTCACGGGTTCGCTCGCAGTCGCGCTGGTACCCGCGGGCGTTGCCGCGCTGTTGCCACGAGGCGCACTCGCGCGTCGGCGCGCGGAGCGGATTGCGGCGCTGCGGCAGGCGTGGCCGGACGGTCTGCACGATCTTGTGACGTCGATCGCCGCTGGCGCGTCGATCACGCAGGCTCTCGAGCATCTCGCTGCGCACGGCCCGGAACGGTTGCGCGAGGTGTTCGCGCGGTTCCCGGTGCTGGCGCGGATGTTGGGAACGGCAGCCGCGCTCGAGGTCGTGCGCGAGGAGGTCGCGGATCCGACGACCGATCGGGTGGTCGAGGTCTTGGTGCTCGCGCATGAACGAGGCGGTTCGATCGTGCGGACGGTGCTGGAGGATCTCGCCCGGGCGACGACCCGCGACGTCAGACTGGGCGAGGAGATTCGCACCGAGGGTCTCGAGATGCGGATCAACGCGCGCAGCGTCGTCGTGCTGCCGTGGATCGTGCTCGTGTTGTTGTGCGCGCGACCCGGGCCATTCCGTGATTTCTACGCGAGTGCCCGGGGAGTGGTCGTGCTCGCGATCGGCGGCGTGATGAGTGCGCTCGGCGCGGCCGTCGTGCGGCGTCTGGCGCGAGTCGACGACGAACCGCGCGTGTTCGGACCGCCCGATCGCGGCGCTCCCGCGATCGGTGGGCGCCGACCTGCCGCGGGTCTGGGGCGGGCGTCGTGAACAACGGCGCGGTGGCGCTCGTGGCGTCGATCGGCGTGGGCGGTGCCTGCGCGGGCGTCGTGGGCCTTGTCGTACGCCCGACCCCGAGGCTGGGGCCGCGGTTCCGACCGTACAACCACGTTGCCCGAACCGCGCTCGGTCTCGCACCCGATGTGATGGTCGGCGCGCAGGACAACACGATGGTCGCCCGGTTCTTCGCGCCCCTGATGGCAGCGTCGATCCGCGGGTTGTCGCGCCGGATCGAGTCGCGTTCGGACGACGAACTCGAACGGGTCCTGTATCAGGCCGGGCGCGCCGACGTGGGGGTCGAACAGTTCCGGCTCCGGCAGGTCGCGCGGGGCGCGCTCGGTGCCGTGGGGTTCGGCGCAGTCGCCCTGGCGGTGGCGCGGGTCCCAATCGTCGTGCTGGCCATGGTCCTCGCCGGGTTCGTCTGGGGGACTTCTCGGGTGCGCGCCGGAGTCGACGCCGCGGTCGAACGACGGACCGGGCAGATCCGCCTCGAACTCGGGACGGTGGCGCAGTTGCTCGCGTTGCATCTCCGGACCGGCGCAGGGCCGGTGCAGGCGGTGCAGCGGTTCGCGGCGCGCGGTCGCGGTGTGCTCGCCGACGAGATGAGCGCGGTCGTGGCGTCGATCCGTGCGGGGTCGCGCGAAGCCGACGCGTTCCGGCGCGCGGCCGCCTTGACTCCGTCGGTCGAGGCGGCGCGCATGCACCTGCTGTTCGCGAACGGTGTCGATCGCGGCGCTGACCTCGCTGCCGCGTTGCTCACGATCGCTGACGACGTGCGCGACGCGCGTCGCGACGAGGTGAAGCGACGCTCGATCAAGTCGCGCGCGGCGATGCTCATCCCCACGATCGGGATCCTCGCCCCGGTCATGTTGCTGTTCATCGCGGCGCCGCTGCCCTCGATCGTGTTCGGGAGCCGCTGAGATGCCCGCGACCTGCCCACGTCTTCCCTTGTTGCACCAACGGACCACCAACCGGCCACGCGGCCAGAAGGACACCACCATGGACAAGTACATGCCCGCCGAACGTGACGAATCGGGGATGACGACCGCCGAACTCCTCGGCAACGCCGCGCTCGGCGTCGCCGCGCTCGTGACGATCTGGGTGATGCTACAGGCACTCGGCGTCAACATCATCGAGTGGATGCGCGACGCGGTGTTGTGAACCGAGCACCCCGCCGATCGGATCCAAACGCCCGCGACCAAGGCGGGTTCGCGACGATCCAGTACGTGCTCGCAACCGGCTTCAGCCTCGTGCTGCTCGTACTCGTCGCGAACTTCACGGTTGACCTCTACGCGCGCGGCGCAGTACGTGACGCGCTCGACGAGGGAGCCCGCGCGGCCGTGCCGCTCGGCGCCACCGTCGCTGACTGCGAGGCGCGCGCCAAGGCCGTCGTGGCACAACTACTCGGCGGCCGCCGTCGAGCAGACATCCGCGTCCGCTGCCGCCACGATGGCGACTGGATCCGCGCGGACGCACGCGTACGTCTGCGGTCCTGGCTCCCGCTGGTGCCCGACTGGCGGTTCGAATTGCGAGCCGTCGCCCGCACGACACGATGACTCGACCTCGCCACGCGGTGAGCAGGGCGATGGTGCGTGACCGCGCCGGCGGCTTCGTCGCGACCGAGTTTGTCGTCGGGATCGCGCTGCTGCTCGTGCCGGTCACGCTGCTCGCCGCGTCGATCCCGACCTGGGTCGAACGTCGGCACGCGGCGACGGTGGCGGCGCGCGACGCGACCGTCCTCGCAGCTGAGACATTCCCGGCGGGCCGCGACACCGGCGCGGCCGTCGCCGAGATCGTCGCCGCGAACTACGGGATCCATCCGGACGACATCACGGTCCGCCTCTTCGACGACGGCACGCGCGGCGGCCAGGTCCGTGCCGTCGTCACCATCGCCATGCCCGCACTCACCGTCCCGCTCATCGGCAGCGTCGGGCGTTGGACCCTGACGACGACCTATGCATTGCGCATCGACGACTATCGAGGCCGCACATGAACGACTCGCCGACCGAACCAACCGCGCCAGGGGGTCGATCCGGGCGTCCCCGCGGCTCCGATCAACGCCGCGCGGACGAGCGCGGCACGATGACGATCTGGATCCTCGGCCTGTGCGTGTGCGTGCTGTTTCTCGGCGGCATCGGCCTCGACCTGTGGCGCGTCATCGAACTGCGACGATCGCTCGCGGCGAGCGCCGATGCCGCCGCGACCGCCGGAGCGACCGCGCTCGACGAAGCCGCCCTGCGCCGTGGCGACACCTTGCTGCTCCCCGGAACCGCAGAAGATCGCGCGGCACGCCAACTCGACCTCGCCCCCGATGCCGAGCGGATCACGAGCGCACGGATTGATGCCACTCCGACCCAGGTCGACGTCGAGGTCGTCGGGCGCGTCGAGTTCTCGCTGCTCGCGATCTTCGTTCGCGACGATCCCGTCGAGGTCCACGCCCATGCAACCGCCGAACCCCGGCGCAGCCCGTGAATAGACCTGTTCCCGTCCGAGGCGCCTGCTAGGAACACCGTCCGTGCGCATCGTCACCTGGAACCTGCAGGGCTCCAAGCTGAGGGACCTCGACGGGGTCGCGGCGAAGCTCGTCGAACTCGACGCCGATGTCGTGTGCTGCCAGGAGATCCAGCGCCGCCAGCTCCGGGCGTTGCGCGATCACGTCGGGCCCTACGCCGAGTGGGCGCTGAAGCACTGGCCGGTGCGCGCCCCTTTCGAGGGTCTCGGTGTGATGGCGAGGATTCCCATCGTCCAGGCCCGCCGGTTCGCGATCACGCGCACCGTGCCGTGGTGGAGCTGGCGACGGCGCATCGCCCTGTCGATCGTGCTCGGTACCGAGGCCGGGCTGGTACGCATCGTCAACACGCACCTCGGTTCCGGCGTCCCCGACCGCGTCCGCGCCCGTCAGGCACGCCGGATCCTGGAGCGCGTCGGTGGCGTCGACATCGTCGCCGGCGATCTGAACGTGACGCCCGAGTCGCACGTGCTCGCCGAATTCGAGCCGTGCGTCGAGGCGTGGGAGCGCCGCCATCCCGGTTCGCCGCACCCGAACACGAACTGGGGCCACGGGCCGCGAGCGCACCCGCCGATCCAGCGGCTCGACTTCGTGCTCGTCGGACCCGACCTCGAGGTCGTCGACGTACAGATCCCCCGGCGCTGGGAAACGTGGGCGCCCCTGTCCGATCACCTCCCGGTCGTCGTCGATCTCGATCTCGGACCGGCCGTCACCGAAGCCGAGTGAGTCAGCAGGAGGGCGTGCGGTGACGTCGTTGGTCCGGGTCCGCCAATCTCCTCTCCGATAGCGTCGCTTGCCATGACCGATGCCGTGATCGTGTCCGCCTGCCGTACCGCGATCGGCACCGCGCGCAGGGGCACGCTCGTCGACGTGAGCGCGTTCGATCTCGCGAAGTACGCGGTGACCGAGGCGCTGCGGCGCAGCGATGTATCTGCCGGCGATGTCGACGACCTGGTGCTCGGTGAAGTGCTCCAAGGCGGTGGCGACATCGCCCGGTACGCCGCGCTGGAGTCGGGCCTGACCCATGTCCCCGGCGTCGCTCACAACCGGCACTGCGCGAGCGGCATGGCCGCGGTCCACACCGCGGCGGGCAGCATCAGAGCGGGGATGGACCGCGTCGTGATCGCGGGCGGGGCCGAGAGCATCTCGAGCGCGCCGTCGAGCTTCAAGCGGGTGATGGGGAGCGACGAGTCGAAGCCGTGGATGTCGCCGTCACACCCCGACGCGCCCGACGCCCCGGCATTCGACATGAGCATCACTGTCGGGTGGAACAGCGCGCAACGTGCCGGCGTCACGCGCGAGGAGATGGATTTCTGGGCGTGCACCTCGCACGAGCGAGCGCTCGCAGCCATCGCCGAAGGCCGGCTCGAGCCTGAGATCTTCCCGATCGACGTGACGCGGCGCGACGGGACCTCGACGACCTTCGCGGTCGACGAGCACCCGCGCGAGACCTCGATGGAGAAGTTGGCGTTGCTTCCGCCGCTTCACCCCGAGATTGACGGATTCCCGATCACCGCCGGCAACTCGTCGGGTCTCAACGACGGCGCCGCGGCGATGGTGCTCGTCAGCGACGATTACGCGGCGGCGCACGGGCTCCGTCCGCTGGCGGTCGTGAAGAGTTGGGCATCGGCGGGGCTCGAGCCGCGCGACACGGGCCTCGGACCGACCAAGGCGATCCCGAAGGCGCTCGATCGCGCCGGACTCAGCGTTGCTGACATCGACCTGTTCGAGATCAACGAAGCGTTCGCGTCGATGTGCGTCGCGAGCGCGCGCATGCTCGGCATCGCGCACGAGATCACCAACGTGAACGGCAGCGGCTGCTCGCTCGGTCACCCGGTGGCCGCGACTGGATCGAGGATGATCGTCACGCTCATCCACGAGTTGGCCCGCCGCGGCGGCGGTCACGGCGTCGTGAGCATGTGCGCGGGCGGCGGGATGGGCAGCGCCACCGTCCTCGAAGTCCTGCCGGGCTGACCCGATCGCGGCAATGCAGCGGCGGAGGTCGGGACTGTTGGTCGGAAGGGTTGCCAGAGCCGCCGATTTGGCGGAGTAAGCCGGGTTTGGTTACGCGAGTTCGCGGAGTTCTCGGAGGGCGACCGAGAGGGTCGAGAAGTCGTAGACCCCGTGGTCACGGAGCTGATCAAGGATGGCGCTGGCGCGCTCCACCGCTCCGCCGTGGCCGCTCACCCAGCGGTCGAAGGCAACGTCGGGGTCGTCGCCAGGTTCGGTCTCGGCGAGCACGGCCGCGGTGATGGCCCGGTGTTCGCTGTAGGCGTCGTCGCGCAGGGCGTTGCGGGCGAGCGCGTGCCAGCGATCGTCGCGGGGAAGGTCCTCGATGACACGATCACGCAGCCAGTCGAGGCCGAGCCGCGCGCCGACGACGCAGTGGATCGCCGCGACCTCTTCGACGCGCCGATCGGCGCGGATCGCGACGTCGGTGATGTCGAGGAGCATGAACTGGCTGTCGAGCCGGGCGATGCGGCGCGCCAGATCGATCGCGACACCCTGGTCGACGAACTCGGTGGCGCACGTCTCGAGCCAGCGCGCCTCGCCGGCACGAAGCAGCGACGGCAGGATCCGTGATCCTTCGGCAACCGGCGCCGAGAAGTAGGCGAGCGTGTCGGCGACTGCAAGCGGGCGGCGGCGGTTGCGCAGCAACCAACGGGCAGCTCGCTCGACGAGTTTGCGGCTCTCGAGATACATCGCGGTCTGTGCGGATGCAGGCACCCGGCCGTCGAGCGCCGCGATCGCGTCCCACACCGAGGCCTGCCCGAAGATCTCCCACGCGGCGTGCTGCGCGCGCACGATGTCGGCGGGTGTGGCGCCGGTTTCCTCGGCCATCCGGAACGCAAACGAGATGCCGGCGCGGTTCACCATCGCGTTGACGAGCGCCGTGGTGAGGATCTCGCGGCGTAGCGCGTGGGTGCGGATCGCGCCGGGGAAGCGCTGCTGCAACACGGTCGGGAAATAGGCGTCGAGCGCGCCGAACAGATCGGCGTCGTCGGGCACCGAACTCGCGAGCACCGACTCGGCGAGTCCGTTCTTCGCGTAGGCGAGGAGCACCGCGAGCTCGGGACCGACCAGACCGTTGCCCACCGCGTGCCGGGCGTGCAGCGTCTCGTCGTCGGGGAGGAATTCGAGCGCCCGGTCGAGCTCACCCGAATGTTCGAGCGCGTGGATCATGCGCCCGTGCACGTCGGCGAGTGACGACGCCTGGGCCTGCGCGTTGGCGAGCGCCCGGTTCTGCTGGTAGTTGTCGGCGAGGACGAGACGCGAGACGGCATCGGTCATCTCCGCCAGCAGGTCGGTGCGCTCGCCGGTGTCGAGTTCGCTGCGTTCGACCGCAGCTGCGAGCAGGATCTTGATGTTGACCTCGTGGTCCGAGCAGTCGACGCCAGCACTGTTGTCGATCGCGTCGGTATTGATGCGACCGCCACCGAGCGCGTACTCGACGCGCCCGGACTGGGTGAAGCCGAGGTTGCCGCCCTCGCCCACGACACGGCAGCGCAGGTCGCGGCCGTCGACCCGCAACCCGTCGTTGGCCTTGTCGCCCGCGTCGGCGTGCGTCTCGGTGCTCGCCTTGACATAGGTACCGATCCCGCCGTTCCAGAGCAGATCGACGGGTGCACACAGGATCGCCGAGATCAGCTCGGTCGGGGTGAGTGACTGCACCGAAGTGTCGATACCGAGCGCCTGGTGCATTGTCGGGGAGATCGCGATCGACTTCGCGGTCCGCGGCCACACTCCGCCACCGGCCGAGATGAGGTCCGCGTCGTAGTCGTCCCAACTCGATCGCGGCAGGGCAAAGAGCCTGAGCCTCTCGTCGAACGACACTGGTGCGTCGGGGAAGGGGTCGACGAACACGTGGCGGTGGTCGAAGGCGGCGATGAGACGCAGCGAGCGCGACATCAACAACCCGTTGCCGAACACGTCACCGCTCATGTCGCCGATGCCGACCGCGGTGATCGGGTCGATCTCGGGATCGGATCCGAGTTCGCGGAAGTGACGGCGCACCGACTCCCACGCGCCCTTCGCGGTGATGCCCATCGCCTTGTGGTCGTAGCCGACGCTGCCGCCGCTCGCGAACGCGTCGCCGAGCCAGAAGCCGCGTGTCGTGGCGATCTCGTTGGCGATGTCGGAAAACGTCGCGGTGCCCTTGTCGGCCGCGACGACCAGGTATGGGTCGTCGCCGTCGTAGCGCACCGTGTTGGTCGGCGCGACGACGCGGCCGGACACGAGGTTGTCGGTCACGTCGAGCAGACCACCGATGAAGGTGCGGTAGCACGCGACGACTTCGCTCATGAGCGCGTCGCGATCGGCGCTCGCGGGTGGTTGCTTCACGACGAAGCCACCCTTGGCGCCGACCGGGACGATCACTGCGTTCTTGACCGTCTGCGCCTTGACGAGGCCGAGGATCTCGGTGCGGAAGTCCTCGCGCCGGTCGCTCCAGCGGATCCCGCCGCGTGCCACCTTGCCCATCCGCAGGTGTACGCCCTCGACCCTGGGTGAGTAGACGAAGATCTCGTAGGCAGGTCGCGGCTTGGGCAGGTCCGGGACGAGATGCGGGTCGAGTTTCACGACGAAGTGATAGGGCGCGTCGCCGCGCTCGTCCCGCTGGAACCAGTTGGTCCGCAGTGTTGCTTCGATCAGGTGCAGGTAGGAGCGCAGGATCCGGTCGTCGTCCAGGCTGACGACCTCGTCGAGTTGCTCGCGGATCTGCGCCCGCAATGCCTCGCCGGCGTCGAAGCGCGCAGGATCGAAGCGCTGCCCGAACAGGGCGACGAGGTTGCGCGTGATACCAGCGTGTGCGGCGAGCGTTGCCGCGAGGTAGTCCTGACTGAAGTGCGTGCCGATCTGGCGCAGGTACCGCCCGTAGGCGCGCAGCATCACGATCTGCCGCCAGGTGAGACCGGCGGCGAGCACGAGGGTGTTGAACGCGTCGTTCTCGGCCTCGCCGCGCATCACCGCGCCGAACGCGGCCTCGAACTGTTCGGTCACCGACGCGAGGTCGGCGGTGTCACCGACCGTCGGGCGCAACCCGAACCGCTCGATCGAAGAGCGGCGGCCGTCGGCGAGTGCGAGCTGGTAGGGGTGCTCGTCGAGCACGCTCACACCCATGTTGGTCAGTGCCGGCATGACTTCGGAGAGCGCAAGTTGGCGGGAACCGAAGATCGAGAACACGAGCGGCTCACCGTCGACCGGTGGGTCGAGTCGAAGCACCGACTCGCCCGTGTCGAGCATCGTGTCGAGGCAGGCGATGTCGGCCAGCGCCATCGCCGCCGGGTTGGTGTCCTGATACGCAGCAGGGAACGCGTCGGCCCAGCGGCGCGCCAACGCGCTGCCGTGCACGTCGCCGTGCGCGGCGACGAGCCGCTCGCGCAGGTCATCGGCCCAGGTGCGGCTCGCGGCGGCGATGTCGGCCTCGACGGCGGCGATGTCGGGTCCCGGCACGCGTCCGGGGATCGTGCGCAATACGAAGTGGAGCCGGGCGAGCGCCGACTCGCTCACCCGCGCGGTGTACTCGGAACCGATCGCGTTGAACGCGGCGCGCAGGATTTCGTCGATACGGAGCCGCAACGCCGTGTTGTAGCGATCGCGGGGGACGTACACGAGCGCACTGACGAATCGTTCGAAGTGGTCGCGCCGGACGAACACGCGCACCCGACGCCGCTCGGCAAGCGCGAGGATCCCCATGGCGATCTCGTACAGGTCGTCTTCGCTCGTCTGGAACAACTCGTCGCGCGGATAGGTCTCGAGGATCGCGATCAGGTCCTTGCCGGAGTGCGAGTTGGGCGGGAACCCCGCCCGGCGCACGACCGACGCGACCTTGTGCCGCAGAACCGGGATGTCGATCGGGCTCGAGTTGTAAGCGGCACTCGTCCACAAGCCGAGGAAGCGGTGTTCGCCGGTCACCTCACCGCTGTCGTCGAAGCGCTTGATCCCGACGTAGTCGAGGTAGGTGCTGCGATGAATCGTGCTCTTCGAGTTTCCCTTGGTGAGCACGAGCAGCGACCTGTCGCGCGCACGATCGCGCAGGTGCGCCGGCAACGCCGCGAACGTGTCGGTGTCGGTGGTCTCGGCCCGATCGCGCAACAGCCCCATGCCCGTTGCCTCTACCGGCAACAGCGACGCGGTCTGATCGTCGGCGTTCGTGAGGGCGTACGCCTGGTAACCGAGGAAGGTGAAGTGATGGTCGGCCATCCACTCGAGCAGCGCACGCGTCTCGACGAGTTCTTCGGGCGCGACTGGCGGTGGGCGGCGGGCGATGTCGTCGATGACACGGCGAACCGCCGCCAGCATCTTCACCCAGTCTCCCGTCGCGTTGCGCACGTCGCTGAGCACGCGCGTGATGTCGTCGCGGATCGACTCGAGTTGCAACAGGTCGGCGCAGCGATCGACCTCGATGTGCAAGAACGACTCGACGACGACGTCGGGTCCGGCGTCGCTGTCGGCCGCGAGCCCGACGAGATGGCCGGCCTCGTCCCGGCGGACCCGCAGGATCGGGTGCACCGCGAGTTGCAGCCCGAGTCCGTGGCGATCGAGTTCCATCGTCAGGCTGTCGACGAGGAACGGCATGTCGTCGGTGACGACTTCGAGCACGGTGTGTGCGCTCTGCCACCCGTCGAGCGACGCGCTCGGGTTGGCGATGCGCACGACCGGTGTCTGCGGGGCGCGCACCGCGGCCAGGCGCCAGTGCGAGCGGGCCATCCCGGCAAGATCCTCGACCCGGCGCGCGGTGAGGTCGTCGACCGCAGCGTCGGCGAAGTAGCGGCGGATGAAGTCGGGGAGGCCCGGGGGTTCGCCCGCCGACACATAGGCAGCGGCCAACCCGGCGACGCGCTCGACGAGCGCCAAGCGTTCGGCGTCGATGGTCGACACCATCGCGTGCGAGGGTACAGCGGTTCCAGGATCGATGAGCGCCACGAATCTCTATCGGCCGCGCGGGACGCAATTCTTTCCCTCCAATACGGATGACGAGGAATTTCCTCGATTGCCTGCCCCTCGGGCGGCTCGCGGCGGCGATTACCGCTCGTGTCGGCTCGCGCCGCGACGCCGAGACGGGTCCGTGCCCGCCGGTAGCGTGCCGCGGCGATGGACATCGCGGCCGCCGTCCGCCTCGCGCTCGAGCTGGCCGATGCTGCCGACGCGCTCACCCTCGCCCGCTTCCGCGCCGTCGACCTCGCGGTCGACACCAAACCCGACCTCACCCCGGTGAGCGAGGCCGATCACGCCGCCGAGGAACGCATCCGCGAGCTCCTCGCCGCGGCCGCCCCCACGCATGCGGTCGCCGGCGAGGAGTTCGGCGACGACGGCGACGCCGAGTGCCGCTGGATCGTCGACCCGATCGACGGGACGAAGAACTACGTACGCGGGGTGCCGATCTGGGCAACCCTGATCGGCTTCGAGCGCGCCGGCGAGTTGGTCGCCGGGGTCGTGTCCGCGCCCGCGCTCGGTTCGCGCTGGTGGGCCGGACACGGGCTCGGCGCGTTCCGTGACGGTCACCGGATCACCGTCTCGGCGGTGCACGACCTGGCCGACGCGCAGCTCTCGTTCGCATGGGACTCGAACGAGCGATTCGATTCGGTCGGCGAGCGGTTGCTTGGCTTGTCGCGCGCCTGCTGGCGGACGCGCGCCCTGGGCGACTTCTGGCAGCACGTCCTGGTGGCTGACGGGAGTTTCGATATCAGCATCGATCCGATCGTCGCCTATTGGGACGCGGCGGCGCTGCTCCCGATCATCGCCGAGGCTGGCGGCCGGTGGAGCACGGTCGGAGGCGAGACGCCCAGCCATCCGTCGTCGCTCGTGTGTACCAACGGTGTCCTGCACGAGGCCACGCTGGAATTTCTGCGATGACCGAGATCACGATCGGGATCGATATCGGTACGTCCTCCGTGAAGGCAGTCGCCGTCGACGCCGACGGCGCGGTCGTGCGCAGCGCGCGTATCCCGCACGCCTTCTTCGTTCCCGCTCCGCAACGGTTCGAGCACGACCCGCAGTGCTGGTTTGACGGACCCCGGCGCGCGCTCGAGGAGTTGCGCGCGCCCGAACTCGCGCCGCGTGCCGTGAGCGTCGCGGCGATGGTCCCGTCGCTCGGCGCGGTCGATGCGCACGGCCACGCGGCCGGACCTGGCCTCCTCTACGGCGACGAGCGTGGTCGCGGTGGCACGGGGAACCCGGCGGAGTCGGGCGAACTCGGTCGGTTCCTCGCGTGGTTGGCCCACGAAGTTCCCGACGCGCACGGCTACTGGCCCGCGCAAGCGGTCGCGAACTTCGCGCTCACCGGCAGCGCCGTTCTCTCGACCACCGCGGCGGCTGCCTGCTACCCGCTGTTCAACTTCAGCGGCTGGGACGAGCCGCTCGTCACCGCAGCGGGTGCCCGCGTCGAGCAGATGCCGGTCCTCGTACCCGGTGGCCGTCCCGCGGGAGCACTGACACTCGACGGGCTCGGCGACTGCTTGCTCGAAGGCGGCACGATCGATGCCATGGGCGAACAGATCGTCGCCGGCTGCGACGAGCCCGGCGACGTGCTCGTGATCTGCGGCACGACGCTCATCGTGTGGTGCGTCACCGACGGGCCCGCCGAAGCGCCGGGGTACTTCCCGATCCCGCACACGACCCCGGGGCGGTACCTGCTCGGCGGGCCGAGCAACGCGGGCGGGCTGTTCCTCGACTGGGCCCGGCGGCTGCTCGCAGCGGACGCGGACGCGGTTGCGGCGGGCGCGGGTGAGCCTCACGGCGTCGATCCCGCGAACGTCCCGTTGTGGGTGCCCTACCCGCGCGGCGAACGGGTGCCCCTCGACGATCCCGACCGGCGCGCCGCGGTGCACGGCCTCGACCTCACCCACGGTCCGCGCGCCGTGCTGCGCGCCGCGTTCGAGGCCGCCGGTTTTGTCACCCGGCGCATGATCGAGGCGTCGCCAGTGCCCGCCCGGCGCATCGTCGCGACGGGCGGCGGCGCGCGCGTTCCGCTGTGGGTGCAATGCCTGGCCGACGCGACGAACCTTCGGGTCGACGTGGTGGCCGTGCCCGAGGGCGGTGCGCTCGGCGCGGCATGGCTCGCGCGCCAGGCCGCAGGGCTTGAAACGTCGCTCGACGGTGCCCGCCGCTGGTCGCGGATCGCCCGCACCGTCGATCCAGACCCAATGTGGCTCCACCATGTCGACGACCGCTACCGGCGCTGGCGCGCCCTGGCCGACTAGACCCAGGACGGCGCAGCGTGCCGCAACGACGACGAACGGTCTCGGGTGCGCTCGGCCGAGCCGCCACGGTCGGCGCACTGGCTGCGTTTGGTGCCGGCTGCGGCTCGAGCGGCAGCGAGCAACCGCGCCAACCCGAGCAGGTCACGACGAGCCTTGCGGCCGCGGCGCCGGTGCTCGAGGCGTGTGCCCTCGTCGATCGTGCGGCCGCGTCCGCGATCGCCGGAGTGCAGCTCGAGCGACGTCCGGCTCCGGCCAACGAACTCGCCGCGTCGACCTGCTATTTCGTGACACCCGAGCCGGCTGATCCGGCCGAGGGCTACGTGCTGCGCCAAGTCCAGGTCACCGTCTACGACGGCGCGGAGTTCTTCGATGACGACGGTGAGGCCTATCCGGGTGCGGAACGGACCGCGCTCGACATCGGCGACGAAGCCTTCGTCCACGTCGCCGACGGGTTGCGCGGTGTGACCGTCGAAGTGCGTGTCGGATCCGCGGTCTACGTCGTCAACTACGTCGAGTCGGCGGTTCTCACCGACGAACCCGTCGCCGCAGCCTCCAAGCGCGCCGCGCTCGTCGAACTGATCGCGGCGCGCGTCGCGGGCTAACTTCGCCGCCCGTGGCACTCGACATCAGCATCGACCGAGAGCTGTGCATGGGCTCGGGCAACTGCTCGTTCTGGGCACCCGGGGTGTTCGAACTCGACGACGACGGCGTCGCCGTGGTGCTCGACGTCAACGCGCAGCCGCGCGACAAGATCATGCTCGCCGCCCACGGTTGCCCGACGCAGGCGATCCGAGTGACCGAGGACGGCACCAAGATCGTCTGACTCGACGCACCTGGCGTTTCGGGGTGTGGCCGTGCCACCATCGGCCGCATGCCGATCGGGATCACCGAGGACCACGACGACCTGCGCCGAGCGGTGCGCCGCTTCATCGATGAGCAGGTGCTGCCTGTCGGCGTGCGCACTGCGATCGACGACCCCGACGCCGCGCCACCTTGGTGGGAGAAGTTGTCGGACCTTGGTTGGTTGACCCTCGCGGTACCCGAACACCTTGGGGGTGGCGGCGCGACGCTTGTCGAGCAAGCGGTCGTGATCGAGGAGTTCGGCCACGCGCTCGTCCCCGGCCCGGCCGTGCCGACCGCGGCGGCGAACGCCGCGCTCGGCCAACTGAGTCCTCCTGCTCGTCTCGCGGTCAGCGAGGGAGAGGCGCGTCTCGTGCGAGCCGGCGCGGCATCGCGGCGCAGCCTCGACCCGACCCGCCCGCTCAGTGTCGGAGGCGAAGTCCTCGTCGATCTCGACGACCCCGCGTGCCGAGCGCGAGCCGCGACCGTCTTCGCGGCCGAGGCCATCGGGATCGCGCAGTGGTGCGTCGACACCGCGAGTTCCTACGCGAAGGACCGTGTCCAGTTCGGGCGGCCGATCGGGCAGTTCCAGGGAGTGAAGCATCGCTGCGCAGAGATGCTCACGCGACTCGAACTGGCGCGTGCCGCGGTGTGGGACGCTTGCCGCGGCGTCGATGACTCCGACAACGGTGGGGCGCTCGCGGTCGCTGCTGCGTGCTCGCTCGCCTTCGACGCGGCCTTCGACAACGCCAAGGACTGCATCCAGGTGCTCGGCGGGATCGGGTTCACCTGGGAGCACGACGCGCACCTCTATCTGCGTCGCGCGATGGCGCTGCGCGCGCTGTTCGGTGGCGGTCACCAGTGGCGGATCGCGGCGGCGCGTGCGGCGATGAGCGGAACGCGTCGACGCCTGGCGGTAGATCTTCCGCCCGCGTCGGAGGCAATTCGGGGTGAGCTGCGCGAGTTGCTGGCTGAGCTGGCCTTGCTCGACGCGGGCGCGCAGCGAGCGAGGCTCGCGGCCGAGGGTTACGTCACTCCGGCGTGGCCGCGGCCGTGGGGCCGCGACGCCGCGGCGCTCGAACTCATGGTCATCGAAGAGGAGTTCCGCGCCGCGAAGGTGGCCCGACCCTCGATCATGGTGGGGGGGTGGGCGTTGCCGAACCTCATCGTCCACGGGACGGCCGAGCAGCAGGAGCGCTGGATCGGCCCAACGCTGCGCGGCGAGATCACGTGGTGTCAGCTGTTCAGCGAGCCGGGGGCGGGGAGCGATCTCGCCGCGCTCACGACTCGGGCGGAGCGCGTCGACGGCGGTTGGGTGGTGAACGGCCAGAAGGTCTGGTCGACCCTGGCGCACACCGCCGACTGGGGGATCTTGCTTGCCCGCACGAACCCGGATGCGCCCAAACACGACGGGATCTCGTGCTTCATGCTGGACATGAAGTCGCCCGGCGTCGACTCGCGGCCTTTGCGCGAACTCACCGGCGCGGCGATGTTCAACGAGGTGTTCCTTGACGACGTGTTCGTCCCCGACGACTGCCTCGTCGGCCGCGAGCACGAAGGCTGGCGGTGCGCCCGCACGACCCTCGCGAACGAGCGCGTCTACATGGGCAGCTCGAACACGATCGGCGGCGGAGTCGTCGGCGTCCTCGCGCTCGTCGACGCGCTCGGGCTACAGGGCGACACCCACGTGCTCGACACCGTCGGGTCGCTCGTCGCCACCGGCCATGCCCTCGCCGTGCTCGGCTACCGGCTGACACTGTCGGCGTTGGCCGGCGCCGACCCGAGCGGTAGTGAAGCTGCGGTGCGCAAGTTGCTCGGTGTGCAGCACGATCAGCGGGTTCAGGAGGTCGGGTTCGAGTTGTCGGGCGCGGCGGCGGTCGTGAGTGATGGTGACGCGGCACCGTGGGTGAACGCCTTCTTGTTCAACCGCTGCCTGACGATCGCCGGCGGGACGACCGAGATCCAGAAGAACGTCATTGCCGAACGCCTGCTCGGCCTGCCGCGCGACCCCTGAGCGCCGCCATCCCAACCAGTGATCGCTCACGAGCGCGCGCCGCGTGCCGATCGAAATGAGGTGAACGCGACGTTCTCGGGGGTCATCGCGCTTGGCGCGACCGCCGCCGTCCTGGCGGTGGTCTGGTTGTTCCGCCGCGAGCGGCGGACTGCGATCGATCTCGAGGCGGCGCTCGGCGCCGTTGCGCCGCGCTCGGTCACCGAACCCGTGCTCGACCTCGACGCCGAGATCGCGCGCGACCGCGACGGCGGTGGGGCGGTCGCCACCTGGTCGGCGTCGGCCGAGCGCGCCCTGGTGTCGGCCTCCGCCCGAACGCCGCTGCGCCCCGACCCGCACCCCACGGCCTCGGCCTGTTCCTCGCCGAGCCCAACGGTGCCCGCCGCCTCGTCGGCTCCGCGAACACTTCCGAGCGTCGCCCGACCCCGCTTCGTACCCATCACTGTCGCCGCTGAATACGACGGTTTCGATCCACGTCTCCCGCTCGCCGGCGAACCCGAACAGTTCCTCGCCCGGGCGGGCGAACTCGGCGGTGTCCGTCTCGGCGACGTGCTCGCCGAGCGCATCGGTGAGGTGACCCGCGAACTCGTGCCCGACGATCGCGAACCCGAGTCGCCGCCGGACGCGTACGAGGTTTTGCGGCGCCAGCGTGACCACATCGCCCGCCAGGTCGAACTCGCCTATCGCGAAGTGCACGCCGCCCGCACCGACGCGTTGCTGCGTGCCACGCAAGCCGAGACGCAGGCCGAACAGGCGGTCGCGGCACGTGAACGCACGAGCCGCATGGGGCGCGACCGTCGCCGGCGCGACCAGGACCGCGGCCGGGTGCCGGCGCCGCCGAACCGCGAAGGCGTACGCCAGGCTCACGACCTGCGGGTGGAGGCACTGAAGCGCGCGGCCGAAGCAGAGCACGGCGCCGGGCGAGTTGCGCTGCTCCGAGACAAGGCGGCGCGCCTGCTTGCCGAACAGCGGCGCCTCGAACGCGAGATGGCCCGCCAACTCGAGTTGTTGCTCGACTGATTCACTCTTCGACCGAGGGCATCTCGGCGTCATGGGACGTCGGGAGTCCGACGCTCATGACGCGGGAACGGGCGGGTCGATCAGGCGAAGGTGGACGCGGTCGACGCCATCAACTCCATGAGCAGGCTCTCCTGTTCTTGCAGGCGCGCCATTTCGGCCTGGAGGTAGTCGATCCGGGTCTGGACGCGACGGACCTGCTCCTGTACCGAGTCGAGCCAGGCCTGGACCTGTTCGGGCGGCAGTCCGGAGAGTGCGGCGTCGGCCATGTTCGGGTTGTCCTTCCCCCCAGAAGTGCTCGTGTTCCCGGCACCTGGGAACTCACGCAGCGTCTCAGGTCGTGAGCTGCTGCGCAGACGAGTCTCCTCGTCGTGCGTCTGATCGGATGTTGGAGGCGCGAGTTCAGGTGATCGGCCAAGCTGTCGCCGGAGGCCCGGACTCGACGAACTGTTTCGGGAGCACTATGCCTGATTAGTTCGTTTCGCATTCACAGCCACGGCGACGGTCTCATCCGGCGATGTGTATCCCGGCGATCCACCCTCGGCTGCGAATCTTGCCGAACCCGACGGCACCAACTCGCCGACCTCGGTTCGTGAACCACTGCGCTCGGACCGCACAGCGACGGCGGCTGCGGTGTGCGAGTACCGTGCCCGCCCGATGGATCCGCAGGACTGGAACTTCCCCTTCGAGGAACCACTCCACGAGGTCTTCCCCGCGCTGCACGACGCCCAGAGTGCCTGGTTCGCCGCCATCGACTCGCTCGCGGCGCCCGACCGCAAGACGCACGAGTTGATCCGGCTTGCCGTCACGGTGACGTTACGGAACGCTGCGGGCATCGAGCGTCATGCGATGCTCGCCCATGAGGTGGGGGCCACGTGGGAAGAGATCCTCGGCTCGATCATGCTCACGATGCCGGGCTATGGCGTGCTCGCCGCGGTCGAGGCGATCCCGCCCGCCCGCGCCGGCTACGAAGCCGCCCGCGACGCCGAGCGCGACTGACCGGCGACCGATCCGGGCGGGTGCCCGACTTGCGAGAAGGAGCATCCCGATGACCGAAGCGACCGATACCGCGGGGGTTCCCTTCCGGATACTGCCGAGGCTCACCGAATCGCATCGCCCGTTCTGGCAGGGCGGAGAGCACGGTGAACTGCGGTTCTGGCGCTGCGCAGGTTGCGGCTACTACCTGCATCCACCGCAACCGATTTGCCCCCGGTGCCACGGCAAGGACCAACAGGTCGAGTCGGTGTCGGGGCGAGGGACGCTGGCGACCTATTCGATCAACCACCAACCTTGGATGCCCGGGCCCGAATTGCCCTACGTCGTCGCGATCGTCGAGATCGACGAACAGCCCAGCCTGCGCCTCACCACGAACCTCATCAACTGCCCGCACGACGAGATCCGGATCGGGATGCCGGTGCGCGTGGTCTTCGAGCATCACCCCGATCCCGAGGGTGATGTCTGGCTGCCGCTCTTCGAACCCGCCCCGGAGGCTCAATCATGACCGCCACGTTCGACGCGAACGAGATCATCGAGCGCCGCGCCTGCATCAGCGGTGTCGGCCAGAGCGAGGTCGGTCGCCGGCTCGCGATCGACCCGATGGAACTGACGCTCGACGCCTGCCTCGCCGCGGTCGATCACGCCGGCCTCACGGTCGCCGACATCGACGGGCTCTCGACCTACCCGGGCCCGATGGCGACCCCGGCGGGCTTCAGTGCTGCCGGTGCCTATGACGTGATCGACGCGCTGCGCCTCAACGTGGGGTGGTACAACGGCGGGCTCGAAACGAGCGGCCAGTTGGGGTCGGTCATCAACGCCTGCCTCGCGGTCGCGAGCGGCCTGGCCAACCACGTGCTGTGCTTCCGCAGCGTCTTCGAGGGCAGCGCGCAGGGCGACAAGGGCCGCTCGGCGGTGATGCCCGGTGGTGGTGGCGGATCCTTCAAGGCGAGCGGATTCACCGAGTGGAACTTGCCGTTCTCGGCGCCAAGCGCGGCGATCTGGATCGCGATGTTCGCGCAGCGCCACTTCCACCTCTACGGCACGACCCGCGAGCAACTCGCGCAGATCGCGCTCAACGCTCGCAAGAACGCACAGGTCAACCCCAAGGCGATCTACCGCGACCCGATGTCGATGGACGACTACCTGAACGCCAGGATGATCAGCACGCCCTTCTGCCTCTACGACTGCGACGTGCCGTGCGACGGCGCCACCGCGTTCATCGTCAGCCGCATCGACCGGGCGTACGACCTGCGCCACCCGCCACTGCAGGTCGAGGCGGTCGGCGCGGCGATCCACGGCCGACCGAGCTGGGACCAGTTCGACGACCTGTCAACGATGGCCAACCGTGACGCCGCCGCCCAACTCTGGACTCGAACCGACCTGCGACCCGCCGACGTGCAGATGTTGCAGGCCTACGACGGCTTCTCGTGGATCACGCTCAGCTGGATCGAGGCCCTCGGCTTCTGCGGCGTCGGCGAGGGCGGGCCCTTCATCGAAGGCGGGCAACGCATCGCCCGCGACGGCGAACTTCCGGTCAACACCCACGGCGGCCAGCTGAGCAGCGGCCGGCTGCACGGCTACGGGTTCCTGCACGAGGCCGCCACCCAGATGTGGCGCGAGGGCGGCGACCGCCAGGTCGCGCGCGACATCGAGGTCGCGGCGGTCGCCGCGGGCGGCGGAAACACCTGCGGCTGCCTGTTGTTGACCCGCGGCTGACTCTTCTCGACGGCTCGCGATCTCGGGATTTGACGAGGACGACATCGCGCGATCTGCCCGACGATATTGCGTCTAGAGGTGGTCAACTTCTGCCCCTGCCTGCCGATCGGACATCGAGGCTGGGTCGCGTCGCGACACGAACGAAGGACTACGAGTGCTGGGGATGTGGCGACGGTCGCTGAGCGCCAAGTTGCTCGTTCCGGTCGTCGTGTTCGCTGCGTGCCTGTTGTTCGGGCTCGGGCAGTGGACGGCCCGCAGACAGGCCGCCGCCTTCGACGCCGATGTCACCGCTCACACTGCACGCGTCTTCGACGAGTTGCGCCGCTCGATCCGAGCGACCGGCGGCGCGGCCGCCGATCCGCTCGCCGGCCTGATCGCCGACCAGGTCATCGCGGAAGGCACGATCGTTGCCGGTGACGACGCCGAGGTCGTCGCGACGAGCCTCGACGACATCGATCCGACACTCGATTCGCTCTCGGATCAGGAAGCCGCCGAGGACCTGCGATCGATCCGGGTTTCGCGCCTTCCCGATCTGGTCATCGAACGGTCACCGGACAATGGCGGCGAGCGCGACGTCGTTGACGGGTACGGCATGCTCAGGGTGCCGGTGCGTGCCCAGGGCTCCATTGACTTCGAGAGCGCCGCAGTGCACTTCTCGATCGATGTGTCGCAGGAACGTGCGGCGGCCGCCGCACGTGCCCGCGACGAGATGGTGAAGTCGACGATCGCGACCCTCGCCCTCATGCTCGGGCTGTTGCTCACCGCCCGCCTCGTGCTCATCCGACGCCTCCGTCGCTTCGCGGAAGAGGTCGGCGCCATCGGCGCGGGTGACGCCGCGTGGGACCTGACGCACTACGGCACCGACGAGATCGGTCAGCTCGCCGCGGCGTACCGCGATGCGTTCTCCGAGATCGGGGCGCGTAACCGCGACCTCGCGGTGTCGAATCAATGGCTCGAGGAGGAGATGACGCGCCGCCAGGCGGCCGAGGCCGAGACGCGCCATCAAGCGCGTCACGACGCGCTCACCGGGCTCGCCAACCGCAAGCACGCGCTCGAGTTCACCAATGCATGCCTCGGGGTTTGCGACTGGAAGTCGGATCGTCGAATCGCGGTGTTCCATCTGAATCTCGATCGCTTCAAGATCGTGAACGAGAGCCTGGGCTACGAAGCGGGAGACTCCGTATTGCGCGAGATCGCGCGGCGGTTGGCGATGGCGCTACCGATCGACGACCTGGTCGCCCGCATCAGCGGCGACGAGTTCGTCATCGTCGTCGAACAACGGACGGAGCAGGAGCTGGGCGCGCTGGCGGTGATGCTGCTCGAGTCGCTCGAGCTCGCGGTCGAACTCGGCAACGGCAATGACGTGTTCGGCTCCGGCAGCATCGGCGTCGCCGTCGCGCGCCAAGGCGACGACCCCGAAACCCTGTTCCACAAAGCGGGTCTGGCACTCAGCCGCGCCAAGAACGAAGGCCGCGCGCGGTTCGTCTGGTTCGACGAGGCGATGCAGGAGGCGATCGAGGCACGCGCGGAAACCGAGATCGCGCTCCGGCACGCGATCGAGGAGTCGCGCCCCGGTCGGAGCCAACTCGAGCTCTACTACCAGCCGATCATCGACCTCGACGAGGCGCGGGTGCGCGGCTTCGAGTCCCTCGTTCGCTGGCAGCGCGACGGCGTCTACATCTCGCCGGCCGAGTTTGTGACGATCGCCGAAGAAACCGGCTTGATCGTGCCTCTCGGGCAGTGGATCGTGAAGCACGCCGCCGCGCAGGCCGGGCAGTGGCAGCGGATGTTCCCGGATCGCCCGCCGACGGTCGCTATCAACGTGTCCGGACGCCAACTCGCCGAAGACAACGTGACCTCGCTCGTCCGGTCGGCCATCACCGCGCACCGCCTCGATCCGAGCTTCATCACGCTGGAACTCACCGAGTCGGTGCTGCTCGACGACGTCGGGCGTGCTCGAGCGACGCTCGACGAACTGAAGTCACTCGGGATCAAGCTGGCCATCGACGACTTCGGAACCGGATACTCGTCGCTCACCTACCTGCGGCAGTTCCCGATCGACGTCGTCAAGGTCGACCAGAGCTTCGTGCGCAACCTCGGCAGCGACGAACAAGACTCGACGATCGTCGCGGCCGTGGTCGCCATGGCGCGCGCGCTGCAGCTCCGGGTCGTGTGCGAAGGTGTCGAGACGGCCGAACAGGTGGCAGGGCTGATCGCGCTCGGCGCCGACGACGGGCAGGGCTGGTACTTCGCCAAGGCCCTGACCGTCGAGCAGGCGACGGCCGCCTACGCGGGCGGTATCGACGTCGTGCGCCGGGCCGTCGTCGAGTCTTGAGCGACGTCGAACACCAGATCGGCGAGCGTCATCAGGTGGTCGTCGGCGGTGCCGAGCAACGCCGAGGCGCTGAGCAGCCGCTTGAAGAACAGATGGACGTCGTGCTCCCACGTGAAGCCGATCCCGCCGAACACCTGGATCGCCGATTCGCCGACGCGCGCGAGTTCTCCGGTCGCGAACGCGGCCGCCATCGTCGCGGCGCGGTGTGACTCGGCGGGCGGCGCGGCGTCGACCGCCCAACTGGCGTAGTACGACGCGGCACGGGCGAGTTCGACGGCTCGCAGCATATCGGCGCACAGGTGCTGGATCGCCTGGAACGATCCGATCGGTGAACCGAACGCGAAGCGATCCTTCGCGTAGGCGATCGTGAGTTCGAGCGCCCGGGCCGCGGCACCGACCGCGTCGACGACGAGGGCGACGCGCATCCGATCGAGGACGTCGGCGATGATCACCTCGGCGTCGCCGACCTCACCCCCGATGCGGCGCGCGGGCACCTCGTCCAGGTTCACGTGCGCGCACGGCCGGCTGCCGTCGACGAGATCGATGGGCACGACGACGATCCCAGGCGCAGCCGATTCAGCCACGAACCACGCGACCGCGCCACCGGGATCGCGGGCGGTCACGAAGAAGACGTCTGCATCGGGCGCGCCGAGGACGTACCCCTTCGCGCCGCTGAGGTAAGGCACACCGCCGCGTTCGTCGGCGACCGTCGTCACCGCGCGCCAGTCGGCTGGGACGTGCGGTTCGAAGAGCGCCACCGCGCCGATTCGCGTGCCGTCGCACAACGCTCGCAGTGTCGCGTCGCTCGCCTCGCCGACATCGGTACGCGCGACCGAGATCGCAGCGATGCCCGATGCGAGCACCGGGCCGGGGTACAGCGCGCGACCGCACTCCTCGAGCACCACCGCGGCATCGACGAAGGTCGCGCCGGCGCCGCCGTGCGTCACCGGGCCGATCACACCGACCGCTCCGAGTTCCGCCAACCCGTTCCACACGCCGTCCTTGCCGCGTGTCGTGCCATATCCCGCGCGCAGGTAGTCGGTGATCGGCGCGCGGTCGGCGAGGTAGCGGCGCAACGAGTCGCGGAGTCGCTCCTGTTCTTCGTCGAACTCGAAGTTCACCGTGCGCCTTGTTTCCGTGGACGTCACCAGCGTGCGAAGCCTCGCGTGCGGTGACGCCGATTGTTGACACGCGTGTCAGGAAACTAGTTTGCCACCCCGATGCGACTCCAGTACGGGGAGACTGACGAAGCGTTTCGCGCCGAACTCGTCGCGTGGCTCGACGCCCATGCACCGGATCGAGCGGTGCTCGACCAGCCGAAGCGTTCGAGCGCTGACCTCCCAGAGTGGGCACGGATCTGGCAGCGATCCTTGTTTGACGCCGGCTGGCTCGTCCCCGGCTGGTCACCGGAGTTCGGTGGACGCAATGCGACCGCGGCGCAGCAGATGATCTACTTCGAGGTGCTGAGCGCCCGCGACATCCCGCGAACGCTCAACCCCCAGGCACTTGGAATCATCGCTCCGTCGATCCGTGACTACGGTACCGACGACCAGCGCGATCGGTTCGTGCTCCCTACGCTGCGCGCCGAGATCGCCTGGTGCCTGGGCATGAGCGAACCGGGAGCGGGCAGCGACCTCGCCAGCCTCTCCACTCGTGCCGTACTCGAAGGCGACGAGTTCGTCGTGAACGGGCAGAAGGTCTGGACGAGTGGCGCCCACCACGCCGACTGGTGCCTTTGCTTCGTGCGCACCGACGCCGACGCTCCGAAGCACAAGGGCATCAGCGCCCTGATCGTCGACATGAAGTCGCCCGGGATCGATTGCCGTCCGTTCCCCGAACTCACCGACCGCGATCTCATGGACTTCAACGAGGTCTTCTTCACCGATGTCCGGGTACCGCGCGCCAATCTGCTCGGCGAACTCAACGCTGGCTGGCCGATCACGCAAGGCTCGCTCGCGCACGAGCGGGCGATGCTCTGGATCGACTACGCGTACCTCCTGCGCCGCGCGGTCGACGCGTTGCGCGCGCTCGCCGATCGGCCCACCGAGCAGGGTGGCCGGCTCGGTGACGACGCACATTTTCGTGATGTCGTCGCGCATCACTACGTCGACTCGGTCGCGCTCCTCGCGATGGGTTACCGAGGCTTCTCGAAGTTCATGGCCGGCAAGAGCTCACCCGAACATTCTCTGCTGAAGCTCTACGGATCCGAGGCCGTACAGCAGTGTCTTCTTGCCGCAAGCGAGTTCTTGGGTGCGGACGCGCTCGACCGTACTCAGCTGGGTCCGCGCATGTGGCGCGACGGCTCGTGGCTGACGCAGTACCTGCGCAGCTTCGGCGGCACGATCCCGGGAGGCACGAGCGAGATCCAGCGCAACATCATCGCCGAGCGGGTGCTCGGCCTGCCGCGCTGAACGGGCTCACGCCGTCGGACGGCACCGCGAGACTCAGCCGATCGTGATGAGCGCGTCGCCGGTTTCGGTGATGCGCAGGTCGTCGCCCGGGCGCAGCGCGATCACGGTGAAGTCCGACTCGACGAGCGCGGGACCCTCCAACCCGTCGCCCGGCGACAACGTCTCGGCGCGCACGACCGTCGTGTCGTGCCACGCGTCGTCGAACCAGACCGGACGGCGACGAACCTCGTGCACCGTCGGACCGCCGGTCGCGACGAGGGCTCGTGGCGCGGTGACCGCACGGCCGACTCGGCCCGTCGCGATGACACGCACCCCCCGCACGACCGGTTCTTGCGCACGCGCCTCGATGAGCCGAGCGGCCTCGTTGCGACGGTGGAACTGGCCGACCGCGGCGCTGAGCGTCGCGGGGGTGATGGATCGTGCGCCGGACGGGCCACCGGGCGCGACCTCCATCGCTATCGAGGTGTCGAACGTCTGACCCGGATAGACCAGGTTCAGGAACCACTCCTCGTGGCGGGCCGCTGCCGGGACGCCGGCTTCGTCGAGCTCGGTGTGGACCTCGCCGCGCAGTTCCCTCGCGAGATCGTCGAGGTCGTCGGCCGCGAGTACTTGCCACGGCGCGATGGCGCTGCGCACGCGATCGATCACGTGATCGGCTTGGAGCAATCCCGCGGCGCTGAAGCCGGGTGCGAGAGCGGGCACAAGCACGCGGCGCATCCCGAGGGCCGCGGCTTGCGAGGCCGCATGGAGCCCGCCCATCCCGCCGAACGCGACGAGGTCGAGTGATCGAGGATCGGCGCCCGCGAGCGCGAGCACGCGACGAATCGCGTCGGTCATGTGGGCTTCGACGAGCCGGACGACATCGGCGGCGACGCGCACCGGGTCGTCGATCCCGATGTCGGCGCCGAGCGCGACAAGCGAGTTGGTGGCGGCGTCGAAATCGAGGTCGAGTCGCCCGCCCCAGAATCGGTGCGCGTCGATGCGCCCGAGCACGAGATCGGCATCCGTCACGGTCGGTTGGGTTCCGCCGCGCCCGTACGCGACCGGTCCGGGGTGCGCGCCGGCGCTCGCCGGTCCGACCTGTAACCCGCCGTGGAGCGCATGCGCGATCGACCCGCCGCCCGCCCCGATCGCGTGGATGTCGACCATCGGCAGCGCGATGCAGTATCGGTGGCGCCAGTTCCAGTCGGCCTTCAGGTCCGGCCGGCCTCCGCGGATCAAGCAGACGTCGTACGAGGTTCCGCCCATGTCGACGCTCACGACGTCTTCGAGTCCCGCGGACGCCGCCGCCCGCGCCGCCGCGACCACACCACCTGTCGGGCCGCTGTTGATCGTCGCGACCGCGCGGCGAGCGATCGACTGCGGGGTCGCAACCCCACCGCTGCAGGTCGCGACGAGCAGTTCGCCGGTGTACCCGTGTTCGCGCAGGCGCTGCTCGAGGCGGGCAAGATACTGCACGATGGGCGGGCCGACGTACGCGTTGACGAGCGTGGTGCTTGTCCGCTCGAATTCGGGTGGCTTGGGCAGCACCTCGTGGGAGAGCGAGATCAGATCGACTCCGGGAAACTCCTCGAGGATGATGTCGCGTGCTCGCAGTTCGTGCACCGCGTTGCGGTAGCTGTGCAGGAACACGACCGCGATGCTCGTCACGCCCAACGCCGCGAGCCTCCGCACCTGTGTGCGGAGCTGCGGTTCGTCGAGTGGCGTTTCGATGTCGCCTTCGGCCGTGGCACGTTCACGCACCTCGAGACGGACCCGGCGCCGGGCGATCGGCTCGGGCGGACCGAGCGTCGGGTCCCAGATGTCCTCCTTGAAGCAGCGACGGAACTCGATCTCGTCGCGAAAGCCCTCGGTGACGATCAATCCGGTCGGCGCACCGCGCATCTCGATCATGGCGTTGTCGGCTGTGGTGGTGCCGTGCACGATCCGCGCGGTCGCGCCGAGCAGGTCGCTCAGACTCGCCAGCCCGAGTGCGACCGCGAGGCGGCCCAGTCCGTCGATCACGCCCTCGCTCTGGTCGTGGGGTGTGGTCGGTGCCTTCTCGAGCACCGCCGTGCCATCGTCGCCGACTGCCACGCAGTCGGTGAACGTCCCGCCGACGTCGAGCGCGATCTCGAATCGGGTCGCGTTCACGAGGTCGTGGTCGTCGGCACCGGCGCGACGCCGGCACGCAATCTCGCGGTCGCGTCGTAATCGATCGCGAGATCCATGGTCTCGAGGCCGCCGGTGATCGCGACGCCGTAGTCGCGTGCGGCGCCTTCGATCGAGACGTACTCGTCCCAGACGTCGTCGAGCACCGATTGTGGATCGCGTGCGAACGGATCACCCCAGCCGCCCCCGCCCCCGAAGTCGTAGACGAGCTGCTCGCCGGTGTCGAGCCGATGACCGGCAACGGTCGGCGCGACCTCGATCTCGTGGTCGGTGCCGGCCGCGAGCACGACCCGGTCGGGCGCGCCGTTGCGGCCGCCGGCGATCCCCGGGTGCGTGTGGATGCGGTTGACCACGTACTGGTTGACGTAGGTCGGCGTGCGGACCTCCTTCACGAAGTGACTGCCGCATCCGCCGCGCCACCGACCGGGTCCGCCCGAGTCGGTGCGAAGGTCGCGGCCTCGCAAGAAGTGCGGGAAGAGCACTTCGTTGTATTCCGCGCTCGCTTTGATGAGGTTGCCGTTGCTCGCGACGAGCGCACCCCAGCCGTCGACTCCCTCGACCGCGTTCACCCAGCCCGCGTTCGTCTCGCCGCCGTGGTCGAAGAACGGCCGGCCGGTCCGGGGATCGAAGTCGCCCCACATCTGGCGCGGCGCGCCGTACTTGTAGGTCTGCGGTGCGCAGCGGCTCGGGATGATCTGACTCATCGCGATCGCGATCGCGTCGCCGACCTCGACTCCGGGGTGATGGGTTCCCGCGCTGACGGGCTTGCCCGGGGTCGGGTTGACGCACGTCCCCTCGGGGATCCGCAGATCGATGCAGTCGAAGAAGCCTTCGTTCTTCGGGATGGCGGGATCGACCATCGACGCGAGTTGCGCGATCGTGTAGCCGCGCGTGTTGCCATAGGTACTCCACGCGTTGAGGTGGGGGCGATCGTCGCTGCCGGCGAAGTCGACGATGAGGCGGTTGCCGGCGACGGTGACGGCGACATGCACGTGGATATCGGTGTTGCCGGCGGGGTCAGCATCGACGTAGACGTCGGCCTCGTAAACGCCGTCCGGCCACGACGCGATCTCGCTGCCGAAGCGACGTCGCGCGTCGGCGATGGTGTGATCGATCGCGGCGCGTACCGTGTCGGCGCCGTGCAGCGCGGCGACCTCCGACAGTCGACGCACACCGAGTTGCGCCGCGCCCACCTGCGCGCGCAGATCGCCGACGAACCCGTCGAGACGATTGTTGGCGCGCATCGTGAGGATCACGTCGCGCCGTTCGACGCCCGCGTCGATGATCTTCAGCAGCGGGTAACGCGTGCCCTCGCTCCAGATGTCCTTGGCGAACACGTTGTAACCACCCGCCATGGCGCCGCCGGTGTCGCCGTGATGGCACTGAATCGACGCGATGACGAGCAGCCGCCCGGTGTCATCGAACACAGGCGCGAAGACATTGAAGTCGGGCAAGTGCCCGCCACCGTGATACGGGTCGTTGGCGACCAACACGTCGCCGGGGCGGAGTTCGTCTCCAAGGAAGTCGATCGCGAAGCGCACGGGGAGCGTGCTCGACAACATGAACTGGGGGATGCCGACGCTCAGGGCGGCGAGACGGCCAGTCGAGTCGAGGATCGTCGCGTTGCGCTCGTTGCTCTGGTTGAGGATCGGGGTTGTGGCCGTCCGCGAGACGTAGGTGGCCATCTCGAAGCACACGGTCTCGAAGGCGGAGCGGATGACCTCGGCGCCGACCGGGTCGATTCGGGGAGCCGACACGGGTGTCACAATAAGCCGCATGGCCTTCGACTGGGCTCCCGTCCTCCCCGACGCCGACCGCGCCGCGCGGTATCGCACCGAAGGCTGGTGGGACGACCAGTCGCTCGGTCAGTTGCTCGGCACAGGTCTGCGCGACGCCGCGGCCGAGGCCTTCACCGTTCGATCGCGTGTCCGCGCCTACCGCGGGACACTCGGCGACGTCGACGACTTGGCGCGCCGGGTCGCGTGCGGCCTGATGGCACGCGGCATCGGGCCGGGATCGACGGTGGCGTTCCAACTGCCGAACTGGCTCGAGGCGGCGGCGACGTTCTACGCCGCCGCGTACCTCGGCGCGACCGTGGTCCCGATCGTTCACTTCTACGGCAGCAAAGAGGTCGGCTACATCCTGCGAAAGACGCGGGTCGAGGTGCTGGTGACCACCGAACAGTTCGGTGCGCAGCACTTCCGCCACAACCTCGAGGCGATACAGGCCGAGCCCGGTGGCCTCCCCGATCTCGAACTCGTCGCGTTCGTCGGCGACGCGTCGTTCGAGCAACTCGCGTCGGGTGACGTTCTTGCCGCCTCGCTCCCGGTCGATCCCGACGCGCCCGCGTTGGTTGCGTATACGAGCGGCACGACGAGCGACCCAAAGGGAGTCGTGCACTCGCATCGCACCATCGGCGCGGAGATCCGCCAGCTGGGCGGGATCCAGCCAGCGGGCCGTCCGATGCTCACAGGCGCTCCCGTCGGTCACGGGATCGGCATGCTCGCGGCGCTGTTGTTGCCGGTGTGGCGCCGCGGCGCGATCCACCTCATCGATGTGTGGGATCCGGGACGTGTGCTCGCGGCGATGCTCGAAGATGGGTTGTCGGCGGGTCAAGGCGCAACCGTGTTTCTCACGAGCCTGCTCGACCACCCGGACTTCGATCTCGAACGGCACGGGCCGCTCATGGCGACGATCGGTCTCGGCGGCGCGGCGGTGCCGATCGCCGTCTGCGAGCGTTCGAGCGCGATCGGGATCGAGTGCTCGCGTTCGTACGGATCGACCGAGCATCCGTCGATCACTGGTTCGACCTTCGACGATCCGTGGGACCAGCGCTGCCGCACCGACGGTGTGCCGCTCCAGGGCGTCGACCTGCGCATCGTCGACGCCGACGGTCGCGATGTTTCCCGCGGTGTCCCTGGCGAAATCTGGTCGCGCGGGCCTGACTGCTTCTGGGGGTACACCGACCCGGCGCGAACCGCCGAGGCCTTCGTGGATGGCTGGTTCCGCACGGGCGACGTCGGTGCGCTCGACGAGCACGGCCGCCTGGCGATCACCGACCGGGTCAAGGACATCATCATCCGCGGCGGCGAGAACATCTCGGCGCAAGAGGTCGAAGAACTGCTCGTCCGGCTGCCGGGTGTCGCCGAGTGCGCTGTCGTCGCGGCTCCCGACGCGCGCCTCGGCGAGCACGCCGCTGCGTTCTTCCGCATGCTCGAGGGCCGTGCCGCCCCGAGCCTCGAAGTCGTGCGTGACCATCTCGGTGGTGCTGGACTCGCGAAGCAGAAGTGGCCCGAGGAACTTCACGCGGTGACGGACTTTCCCCGCACGCCGAGCGGCAAGATCCAGAAGTTCGTGTTGCGCCAAAGACTCCGCGACGCATCGACCGGACGGTGAACGTGCACGCCCGCGCAATCGCGCGAGAGGTCGCGTCGGAACTCTTGGACGCGGGTGCCGACGCGGTCGTGCTCGGAGGCTCGGTGGCCCGCGGTGACCAACATGCGTACTCCGACATCGACATCGTCGCGCTCAGCGCCGACGCCGTGGAACATCCGCCCTACGCCTTGCGCATCGTCCACGGCCGCTTGGTGTCGGTGTCGTGGTCGACCGCCGACGGGGTCCGGCAACTGTTGGACGCTCCGCAGTCGGCCGGCGCGACAGTGCCGGCCTGGCGCTCCGCCGAAATCCTGGTCGACACGCGACTGCGCGCGCGCTCGCTGCAACAGTTTGCCCACGAATGGCGCTGGGCGCGGATCGCCGAGGCGTGCGACGGCTGGATCGCGGCTGAGTTCCCGGCCTACGCCGAAGAGGTGTTCCGGCTCGCGGGACAACTCGAACGCGGCAACGAACTCGTTGTCGCCGTGATGCGTTCGGTGCTCGCGCTGCGGCTGCCCGCGCTCGTCGCGGTGCAACGCCGCTTGTTCTACGAGAGCGAGAACGAACTGTGGCAACTCGTCGCCGACACGGTGGGCGGACAGTGGGGTCCGGTGCATCGCGCGGCGCTCGGGATCGGTTGCGACAACGACAGCGCGGCGCGCGCCGCGCTGTCGTTGTGGGCGCTCGCTGCCGCCGAGGTCGACGGCGTGATCACCGACCCCGATGACCGCGCGGTGGTGCGTGCCGCGACCGACATCGCCGAATCGGTCGGTGGCGCGACGCGACGCAGCGGATTCCGCGGCGACGGACCGGCGGCTGGCTAGCGTCCTCGCTCCATGAGCGCCACCCACGGGGACGGTGACGAGCGCGGGGCAGCGGGCGGTGACGATCGCCGGCGCTACCACCGGCACGAGGTGCGCGTGGCCGCGCTGTGCCGTCGCGTCACCGAACACGGCATCGAACCGCCAGCGCACGGCGAGACCACGGACCTGTCGCTCGGCGGGTTCGGGGCGATCCTCGACGAGTACTTCGAGATCGGTGATGTTGTCGACGTCGATCTCGCGCTCGCTCCCCACATCGTCACGTTCCGAGCACTTGTCGTCGAGGTCTCGCCCGCCGACGATCGCGTCCGCATCCACTGCTGCTATACCGATCCGCCTCCCCTCGTCGCTCGCGCCATCACCGAGTTCCTGGAAGCGCGCTGTCACTGACCGGCGATCACGTCGGGGTCGGGAGTCGTACGACCGAGGCGGGATCGATGTCGGGGCGGATCCCCCGATAGCTCGGCGCGCGGATCACGCCGGCCGAGGTCCAGTTCGCGAACCTGACCTCGACCACGATCACCGGTTCGACGAATCGGGCGGCTCGCGGCGGTGAGCCACGCACGAACGGCGATGTCGCCCGCTCGATGCGCGACAACGCTGCGAGCAAGATCGGGAGCATCGCGTCGGTGAGCCCGCTCCCCACCGCGCCAGCGAAGACGAGGCCGTCGGGGTCGTGCACGCCGAGCAGCAACGATCCGATCGAGTCAGCGCGGCGGCCGGCGCCGGGTTCGAAGCCCCCCACGACGAAGTCCTGGCTGACGAAGTGCTTGAGCTTGCGCCACGCGGGCGATCGCCGGCCGGGCTCATAGCGCGAGTCGACACGCTTCAACACCACGCCTTCGAGGCCCTGGTCGCGCGTCATGTCGACGAGCGCAGCCGCGGCGGCGCCTCGGGCGATCGGAGGGGTCCGCCAACTGGGTCCGCTCACCGCGAGGTCCTCGAGCGTGGCGCGGCGATCGCGCCACGCTCGCGCGAACTGCCCGACGTCGTCGAGTCTCAGCACATCGAAGGCGAGGAACGCGATCGGGATCGTCGACTGGAAGCCGCGCACCTGCTCCGCATCGCGTGAGTGCATCCGCTGCTGCAGCAATTCGAAGCTGGGACGACCGTCGTCGGTGGCAGCGACGATCTCGCCGTCGAGCACCGCGCGCGTGTGACCCTCGACGCGGATCGACGCGAGTTCGGGGTAGCCCGCGGTGACGTCGTTGCCGTTGCGAGACCAGAGGCGCACGCCGCGCGGATCGATCTCGACCGCGACGCGAACGCCGTCCCACTTCACCTCGGCGGCCCAGTCACCGTCGGGAACTCGTGCCGTCGGTACCGCGAGCATCGGGCGGAACTCGAACATCGCCGCTCATTGTCGCCGCTTCGCAAGCGGCACACATGCAGACGGGCCCCGCGATCGCGGGGCCCGTGCGCACGAGACTCGGGATGGGTCAGCGCTTCTCGGCTGCCTTCTTGACCGGGGCCTTCTTCGCAACCGCCTTCTTGGCAGGCGCCTTCTTCGCAACCGCCTTCTTGGCGGGCGCCTTCCTGGCTACCGGCTTTGCCACAGCTTTCCTCGGGGCCTTGCCGGCGATGACGGCTTCCTTGAACGCCTTGAGCGGCGTGATGCGCGCCTTTTTCGACGCCTTGATCTTCACCGGCGCGCCCGTCTGCGGGTTGCGGCCCATACGCGCCTTGGTCTCGACCTTGCGGAACTTGGCGAAGCCGCTGATCGCGACCGGTTCGCCGCTCGCGACGGTCTCGGTGATGAGCTCGATGAGTTCGTCGAGCGTCTCGGTGGCCTGCTTCTTCGACACGTCGGTGCGCTCGGCGAGCGCGGTGGCCAACTGGCTGCGGTTCACGATTCTCCTCCAGGCTGGGCCGCGTTCCCGATCTGGGACGCGGGCCGTGATGACATCGATGATGATGCTGGTCGGTCGGTACTAGTCGCTCGGTGCTGGTCGGACAAGTGACGCTCCGGCCACACGTCGGCCATTTCGTGATCGAGCGGGAGCCGAGTGGCCACGGCCGGGTTGTCCGCGACCTCCGGCGGCGACGATGATGACACCCGCGCGCCGCCCGCGGTGGGATTTCGAGGCTGTTTTCTTGAATTTTTCTTGACCTTGCCGCCGACGCGCTCCTCGTGCGATCGTGCACTCGGCCGAGACGCTGGCGCGGCACGATGCGGTCGGCGGGTTGAACCGGGGCGCCGCCTTCGGCGAGAGTGCGGCGATGGGAGCCCGCCGCCGGCTGCTCGTCGCGCTCGTCGCGCTCGTCGCAGCCGCGGTCGTGGTCGCCGCGATCCTGGCCCTGGTCAGCTCGTCCAGCGGTGACAACACGACGTCCGTCACCACCTCGTCGTTCAGCCTCGCCACGACGCCGCCGCCGACAACCTTCGTGGGCGGGCCCCGCCGTTGGTGCGACCTGGCCCGACCCCCGGTCGCGGTCGGTGCGCTGCAGGGCCGGGCTCTGCGCGAGGTGTCGGGTGCGGTCGTGAGCCGCCGCCACGCGGGCGTGCTCTGGATTCACAACGACAGCGGTGACCGCGCCCGCGTCTTTGCGATCGACACCTCGGGCAACGTCCTCGCCGAGGTGCGATTGTCCAACGTCGTTGCGAACGACTGGGAAGACATCACCATCCTGCCCGGCTCCGGTGGCGCGCCCGACACGATCGTCGTCGCCGACATCGGCGACAACCTCGCACAGCGGACTTCGGTGCAGTTGATCCGCTTCGCCGAACCGGAGCTGCCGGCCGATCCGACCGTACCGCTGGTGATCGACGAGGCGTTGGCCGAGACCTTTGTCTACGACCAGCCACACGACGCCGAGGCCGTGTTCGCCGATCCGCTCAGCCGCAAGGTGTTCCTCGTGACCAAGGAGTTTGTTGATCCACCGCAGCTGTTCCTCGCGGGCCCTGCACTCGGGGACGACACTCGCCGTCTCCAGCAACTCGGCGCGGTCGAGGTACCCCTCGCGCAACTCGTCACCGCCGCCGACGCCGCGGCGGATGGCGCCGCGATCCTGCTACGGACCTCGGACGAGGTGCTCGTGTACGAGCGCCTCGCCAACGAGACGATGGCCGCAACCTTCGCCCGCGAGCCTTGCCGGGCGCCGGTGCCGCTCGAACCCCAGGGCGAGGCGCTCGCGATCGCGCCGGACGGGTCGGGCTTCTATCTCATCGGCGAGGGCCGAAGCGCGACGATCTGGTTCGTCGGCGTGTGAAGGCTCGGTCGTGAGCCGCGGGCACGCCTCGTCACGGGGCGCCGCGGGTTCGGTGTTGGTATCGCGGAGGAGTATTTCCGCGGAGCTCGTGGTGGGTCGCGCGACGATGCCGTTGGTCGGCGTCGGCGTCGGCGTCGGCGTCGGCGTTGGATCGACGAGCGGCGTCGCGGCCGCGACGCGCCGCCGCAGCAGGCGAGACGAAGGGGTGGAACAGGATGGACGCCGAGTCGACTATCGACCTGGACGCCACGGGCCAAGCCGAAGTGATCGCGCGCGGCGAGGTCTCGGCCTGCGATCTCGTCGATGCGGCGCTCGCGCGCATCGATGCCAGGAACCCGACCTTGAACGCGGTCATCCACCGCTTCGACGACAAGGCGAGAGCGTCGGTGGAGGACGCCGTTGCGACGGGCGGACCGTTCGCCGGAGTGCCGCTGCTCGTGAAGGACGGCGTCTGCCACACCGCCGGTGACCCGTTCCACTGCGGGATGCGCGTGCTGCGTGATCTCGGATGGGTCGAGGCGTCCGACACGTGGCTAGCGCAGCGCTTCCGGCGCGCCGGGTTCGTCCTTGTCGGCAAGACCAACCTCCCCGAGTTGGCGTCATCGGTGCGCACCGAGCCGCTGGCGTACGGCCGCACCTGCAACCCGTGGGCACTCGATCGTTCCCCGGGAGGCAGCAGCGGCGGGTCGGCGGCTGCGGTCGCGGCGCGGATGGTCGCCGTCGCGCACGGCAACGACATGGGTGGCTCGATCCGCTACCCGGCGTCGATGTGTGGCCTCGTCGGCCTCAAGCCCACCCGGGCTCGTACCACGCTCGGCCCCGGATTCGGGGAGTACTGGGGCCCGACGACACATGAGTTCGTGCTGGTGCGGTCGATACGCGACGCCGCCGGGATTCTCGACGCGGTGCACGGTCCCGGCCTCGGTGATCCCTATTCCGCGCCTCCGCCTGAGCGGCCATTCGCGGCGGCGGTCGGCAGTGATCCCGGCCGGCTGCGGATCGGTGTCGGCGACCGGCGCTCCCACCCCGACTGCACCGCGGCAGTCGAGGTCGCGGCGCGTGCGCTTGAGCGGCTCGGCCACGACGTGACGCCGGTGCCCATCGACTGGCTCGACGAGGCCCGACCGATGGCGGGACTCGCGGCGTTGTTCCCTGCGTTCATCGCCGGAGATGTCGAACGTTGGTCGGCACGAATCGGGCGCGACATCCGACTCGACGAACTCGAACCGAACAACGCGACGATGACCGAACTCGGACGGGCAGTGACCGCGATCCAGTGGCAGAGCGCGCTCGAAGGAGTCCAGTCGTGGGCGCGCGAGGTTGCCCGTCACTTCGTCGACGACTACGACCTGCTGCTCACGCCTACCGCCCCGGATCCGCCGGCGCTCGCCAATTCGACCGGTCCGGTGGGTGGCAACGATGTCGTGTACACGATCCCGTTCAACCTGACCGGCCAGCCCGCGATCTCCCTACCGGTGCACTGGACCCAAGCGGGCCTTCCCATCGGGGTGCAACTCGCCGGCTCCTACGGGCGCGAGGACGTGTTGTTGGCGGTCGGCGCGCAACTCGAGGCGACGTTTGATTGGACGGCGCGCCTCCCGCCGACGGGCTGACGGCCGCAGCCACCCGCTGAGTGCTCGAGCCGGGCTACCCACTGCGCGCTGGAGTGCAGCGCGTTCGCTTCCAATGTGTCATCAACTGCGCGAAGTGCGCTTTCCGGAATCGATCTCGTACGATTCCCCGCCCAGAGGCGGCGGCCGGGGGCGGCGCGACTCGTCGGAAAGGGAGCATGCGGGTCCTCGCGGTCGTGAGCGTCAAGGGCGGGGTCGGCAAGACGACGTCCGCGGTGAACCTTGCCTACTTGGCTGCCCGGACCGGGCGTCGGACGTTGCTCGTCGACCTGGATCCTCAGGGAGGCGCGTCGTATCTGTTGCGGGTCGACGGCGCCGAATTCGAGTCGCCAGCCGACGGACGGGCTGCGAGCACCGACATCGCCCACCTCGACCTGCTCGCCGCGCCGCCCGGTTGGGCGACGGCCGGTGAGAGCCACGATGCATCGCTGCCTGACCCGGGGTGGTTACGAGCGACGCTCGATGCGGTCGGCGATTGGTATGACGACGTCGTGTTGGACTGCCCGCCGGGCCTGACCGATCTCACCCATGGGATCATCGCGATCGCCGATGCCTTGCTGGTGCCGGTCATCCCGAATCCGCTGTCGCTGCGCACGCTGGACTCGCTCGCGGATCTGCTCGCCGAGCACCAAGGATCCGTCCCGCCGATGTTCCCGTTCTTCACGCTCGTCGACCGCCGGCGCAAGGTGCACCGGTCGATCGTCGAGTACCTCCAGTTGAACCGCAGCGAGACGATGTCGGCACCCGTCCCGTACTCGGCCGACGTCGAGAAGATGGCGGTCGTGCGCGCACCGCTCGCCCGCTTCGCACCCAACCACCCAGCGACCCGCGCCTATGAGGCGATCTGGTCCGAACTCGAGATCCGCCTGCAACCCCCACCCGACGCGGCGGGCATGTTGCACACCTGACGCCCGCGCGACGGGGGCGAGGCCCGGGGGTTTGGCGCGCCACGTGGCACGAGGGCCGGACCGAGGATCGTCAGAACGCGACGGGGCGCGGTGCGCGTACGCTGCCGCGCCGATGGGGCTCTCTCCCGAACTCAAGGCCTTGGCGGTACGCGTGTCGAACTGGGGGCGCTGGGGTGCCGACGACCGGCGTGGCACGCTGAACCTCATCGACACCGCGGCCGTCTTGCGAGGTGTTTCCGCCGCCCGGCAGGGCAAGGTGTTCCTGCTGGCGATCCCGTTCGACGACGACGGCCCGCAGACGGACCAAAGCGCGCCCGGGCGGATCAACCCGCAACGGCGAATGATCGCGATCAACATGAGCTACACCGGCGATCCTGGCGACAGCGCGTTCAGCGACGACGCGGTCGACATGGGGTTGCAGGCGGCGACCCAGTGGGACGCGCTCGCCCACTGCAGCTACGACGGACTGCTCTACAACGGCGTCCCGGCGTCGACGGTCGACGAGGCCGGCGCTCACGAACTCGGCATCGACCGCTACGGGCCGATCGCCAGCCGCGGGGTGCTTCTCGACGTGGCACGGGCGCTCGGTGTCGATCACTTCGACGACAACCACGGGATCACGGGCGACGATCTCGATCGCGCCGTTGCGCTCGCGGGCACCCTCATCGAACCCGGCGACATCGTCTGCGTGCGCACCGGCCAGCATGCGTTCCTCGGTGGCGACGACCGCTATCGCTTCGCCAACCCGAGCCCGGGGATCGCGCCCGAAGCGACCGAATGGTTGCGCGACCACGACGTTGCCGCATGCGCGACTGACTGTCTGACCTTCGAGCCCTGGCCCAAGCCCGACGGCGGCTACGCGTTCCCCGTCCACCAGATCAACTTGCGCGACATCGGCCTGCCGCAGGGCCAGATCTGGGCGCTCGACGAACTTGCGAACGACTGTGCGACGGACGGCCAGTACGACTTCTTGCTCGTCGCCAGCCCGATCCCGTTTACACGCGCCGTGGGCGCGCCGGTCGCCCCGACCGCGATCAAGTGAGTGGACGTGCCAACCCCTCGCCACCGACAGCGCGCAATGCGAAGCGCGACGTCGTGAGCTCGTGGGCTAGATTGCGTGTTTCGCCGCTTCGGGCCAACGGAGTCCCGGTGCGGGTCCGACCCAGTTGCACACTTCCTGAGCCGAACCCCGCCTGTGTGACCCGGCGTTCACGTGTGTGAACCGCTGCTCACGCTCGAATCGAAGGATCTGAAGATGGCCGAGTCCGCTCGACCTGACGTGCCTGGTCGACCTGACGTGCCTGGTCGACCTGACGTGCCTGACGTGACCGCGGCCCGCGGCGGCGCGGCGAACCGCGCGACCCGCCCCGCCTACCTGTCCGACCTACCGACGGCACAGGGCTTGTACGACCCGCGCTTCGAGCACGACAGTTGCGGAGTCGGGTTCCTGGTCGACATGAATGGGCGGCGCAGCCACGAACTCGTCGCCCAGGCGCTGAGTTGCCTGTGCAACCTCGAACACCGCGGCGCGACCAACGCCGAACCCGACACCGGCGACGGTGCCGGCATCTTGATCCAGGTTCCCGACCGGTTCTTCCGCGCGGTCGCCGATTTCGAACTCCCGCCGCCCGGTGCCTACGCGACGGGGATCGCGTTCTTGCCGCGCGCCGCCGACGAGGCGCTGGCGAAGCAAGACCACATCGCCAAGATCGTCGCCGACGAAGGGCTCACGCTGCTCGGCTGGCGCGAGGTGCCGGTCGACGAGACGGTGCCCGGACTGGGTGCCCGCCAGGTGCTGCCGAGCTTCTGGCAACTGTTCGTCAGCAAGTCCGACGAGGCGCCCGGCCCGAGCGGGATCGACCTCGCGGGGATCGACCTCGACCGTCACGTGTACTGCGCCCGCAAGCGCATCGAGCACGAGGCCGGCGTCTATTTCCCGAGCCTGAGCGCGCGCACGTTCGTGTACAAGGGCATGCTCACCACCGCGCAGGTCGCGCGCTTCTACGCCGACCTCGGCGACGAACGGCTTGAGAGCGCGATCTGCATGGTCCATTCGCGATTCTCCACGAACACCTTCCCGAGTTGGCCGCTTGCCCACCCGTACCGGGTCATTGCCCACAACGGCGAGATCAACACGGTCATGGGAAATCAGAACTGGATGCGCGCCCGTGAAGGGGTGATGGCGAGCGACCTGCTCCCCGGTGACCTCGAGCGCGTCTTCCCCATCTGCACGCCTGGCGCGTCCGACACGGCTCGCTTCGACGAATGTCTCGAACTGCTCAACCTCGCGGGCCGACCGCTGCACCACGCCATCTTGATGATGATTCCCGAGGCGTGGGAGAACCACGCGCTGATGGACGCGCCGCGCAAGAGTTTCTACCGCTACCACGCGAGCCTGATGGAGCCCTGGGACGGTCCGGCATCGATCGCGTTCACCGACGGCACGGTGATCGGCGCGGTCCTCGACCGCAATGGGCTCCGCCCGAGCCGTTACTGGGTGACTGACGACGATCTCGTGATCATGGCGAGTGAGGTCGGCGTCCTCGATGTGCCACAGCACAAGGTCGTGAAGAAGGGCCGGCTCGAACCCGGCAAGGTGTTCCTCGTCGACACGAGCCAGGGTCGCATGATCCCCGACGAGGAGATCAAGGCTGACCTCGCGGTGGCGCAGCCGTACCAGGAATGGCTCGACGATGGTCTGGTCCATCTCGACGACCTGCCGAGCCAGTTCGCGCTTGTGCCGGTGCACGCCACAGCAGTACACGAACAACGTCTCTTCGGATACACCCAGGAGGACCTGCGTCTGATCATCGCGCCGATGGCGAAGAACGCGATCGAGGCGCTGGGCTCGATGGGCACCGACACGCCGGTGCCGGTGATCAGCAACCGCCCCCGCAAGCTGTACGAGTACTTCAAACAGTTGTTCGCGCAGGTCACCAACCCACCGCTCGACGCCAACTTCGAGGTGCTCGTGACGAGCCTGTCGAGCACGATCGGCCCCGAGGGCAACCTGTTGGACCCGCAGCCGGGGAGTTGTCGCCAGATCGTGTTGCCGTACCCGATCATCGACAACGACGAACTCGCCAAGCTGCGCTACATCGATCAGGACGCGCCCGAACTCGGGTTCAAGCCGGTCACGATCTCGTGCCTGTACCCGGTGATCGGCGGCGGCGATGCGTTGCGGATCGCGCTCGAACGAATCCGGCGCGAGGTGAGCGACGCGATCGCCGGCGGCGCGAGTGTGATCATCCTGTCGGACCGGTACGCGACGGCTGACCTGGCACCGATCCCAGCTCTCTTGTTCACGAGTGCCGTGCACCACCACCTCGTGCGCGAGAAGACACGCACGCGCGTCGGTCTCGTCGTCGAGACGGGCGAGGCGCTCGAGACGCACCACTTCTGCCTGCTGATCGGTTTCGGTGCCGGCGCCATCAACCCCTACTTGGCGTTCGACTCGATCCGCGACCTGATCCGCGAAGAACTCGTCACCGGGCTCAGCGAGCGCAAGGCGGTGAAGAACTACATCAAGGCCGCGGGGAAGGGCATCCTCAAGGTGATGTCGAAGATGGGGATCAGCACGGTGGCGAGCTACACCGGCGCTCAGATCTTCGAGGCCGTCGGCATCACCCGCGAGATCGTCGACGAGTACTTCACCGGGACGGCGACGCGTATCGAGGGGATCGATCTCGACGTCATCGCGGCCGAGGTCGCGGCCCGTCATCGCCTTGCCTTTCCCGACCGTCCCGAGGAGCTCGCGCACCGTGAGTTGCCCGTCGGCGGCGAATACCAGTGGCGTCGCGAAGGTGAGTACCACCTGTTCAACCCCGACACCGTCTTCAAGTTGCAGCACAGCACGCGCACCGGCCGTTACGACATCTTCAAGCAGTATTCGCGCCTGATCGACGACCAGAGCGAACGGCTCGCGACGCTGCGAGGTCTGTTTGCTCTCGACGGTGCCGGTCGTGCTCCCATCGACATCGACGACGTCGAACCGGTGAGCGACATCGTGCGGCGCTTCTCGACGGGGGCGATGAGCTACGGGTCGATCAGCAAAGAGGCACACGAGACGCTCGCGATCGCGATGAACCGGCTCGGGGCGCGTTCGAACACCGGCGAGGGTGGCGAGGACGCCGATCGCTTCACGCCCGACGCCAACGGCGACCTCCGGCGCAGCGCGATCAAGCAGGTCGCGAGCGGACGCTTCGGTGTGACGAGCGAATACCTGGTGAACGCCGACGACCTGCAGATCAAGATGGCGCAGGGAGCCAAGCCGGGCGAAGGCGGTGAGTTGCCGGGCCACAAGGTGTACCCGTGGATCGCCAAGACGCGGCACAGCACGCCGGGCGTCGGCTTGATCTCACCGCCGCCGCATCACGACATCTACTCGATCGAGGACCTGAAGCAACTCATCCACGATCTGAAGAACGCCAACCCGATGGCGCGCGTCCACGTGAAGCTCGTCGCCGAGATCGGGGTCGGCACGGTCGCGGCCGGGGTGAGCAAGGGCAAGGCCGACGTCGTGCTCATCAGCGGCCACGACGGTGGTACCGGCGCGGCGCGCCTCACGAGCATCAAGCACGCGGGAGCGCCCTGGGAGCTCGGTCTCGCCGAGACGCAGCAGACCCTGGTGATGAACGGGTTGCGTGACCGCATCGTCGTGCAGTGCGACGGGCAGCTGAAGACGGGCCGCGACGTCATGATCGCAGCGCTGCTCGGCGCCGAGGAATTCGGTTTCGCCACTGCGCCGCTCGTCGTGAGCGGCTGCATCATGATGCGCGTCTGCCATCTGGACACCTGCCCGGTCGGTGTCGCCACCCAGAACCCCGAACTCCGCAAGAAGTTCGCGGGCAAGCCCGAGTTCGTCGTGCACTTCATGGAGTTCATCGCGCAGGAAGTGCGCGAGTACCTCGCCCAACTCGGCTACCGCACGCTTGCCGAGGCGATCGGCCAGACTCAGCACCTCGACTTCCGCGCCGCGATCGATCACTGGAAGGCGAAGGGTCTCGATCTCACGCCGATCCTTCACAAGCCCGAAGACCCCTACGACCAGACGTTGTACTGCTCGAAGGCTCAGGATCACGGTCTCGACCGTGCCCTCGACAACCACCTCATCGAACTGGCGCGCCCTGCGCTCGATCGCCGCGAGCCGGTGCGCATCGACCTGCCCGTGCGCAACGTGAACCGTACGGTCGGCACGATGCTCGGATCGGAGGTGACGAGGCGTTTCGGCGGCGAGGGCCTTCCCGACGACACGATCCGGGTCGAACTGACCGGTAGTGCCGGCCAGAGCTTCGGCGCGTTCGTGCCGCGCGGCATCACGCTCTCGCTCACGGGTGACGCGAACGACTACTTCGGCAAGGGCCTCTCGGGCGGCCGGCTGGTGGTCCGTCCGGCGCCCGACGCCGGGTTCGTCGCCGAACAGGAGATCATCGCGGGCAACGTGATCCTCTACGGGGCGACGCGCGGCACCGCTTTCATCCGTGGGCGGGTCGGGGAGCGCTTCTGCGTTCGTAACAGCGGTGCGACGGCGGTGGTCGAGGGCGTTGGTGATCATGGCTGTGAATACATGACCGGTGGACGGGCGGTGATCCTCGGCCCGACCGGCCGCAACTTCGCGGCGGGGATGAGCGGAGGCTTCGCCTTCGTGTACGACCCCGGCCGCGAACTGCTGCGTCGTATCAACCTGGAGATGGTCGATCTCGAGCGAATGGACGACGAAGACCGAGCCTGGCTGCGTTCGATCATCACCCAACATCGTGACGCGACCGGGTCGACGGTCGCGACCGCGATCCTTGACGACTGGTGGAACGCGTCCGACCGGTTCCAGAAGGTGTTTCCCAAGGATTACAAGCGGGTGTTGCAGGCGATCGCTGACGCCGACGAGCGCGGGATCGACGTCGATGAGGCCGTCATGGCCGCGGCGAGGGCGTGAGATGGGCGAGACCGGCGGCTTCTTGAAGTACGAACGCGAGTTGCCCGCGCGCCGCCCGGTTCCGGTTCGGCTGCGCGACTGGAAGGAGGTCTACGAGGACTTCCCGTCCGAACGCGTCCGCACGCAGGGTGCCCGTTGCATGGATTGCGGTATCCCGTTCTGCCACACCGGGTGCCCGCTCGGCAATCTCATTCCCGAGTGGAACGACCTCGTGTATCGCGATCAGTGGCGAGCCGCGATCGAGCGTCTGCACGCGACGAACAACTTCCCCGAATTCACCGGTCGGTTGTGTCCCGCGCCGTGCGAGGCGGCGTGCGTGCTCGGTATCAACGAGCCGGCGGTGACGATCAAACAGATCGAGGTCGCGATCGTCGATCGCGCGTGGGACGAAGGTTGGATCCAACCGGTCGTGCCGAGCAAGTTGACCGGTCGCAGGGTGGCCGTGGTCGGCAGCGGCCCCGCGGGTCTCGCCGCAGCGCAGCAACTCACCCGCGCCGGCCACGACGTCACCGTGTACGAACGTGCGGACCGCACCGGTGGTCTCCTGCGGTACGGGATCCCCGAGTTCAAGATGGAGAAACGACACCTCGATCGTCGGATCGAGCAGATGGAGGCCGAGGGAACCCAATTCCGCCTCAACGCCAATGTCGGTGTGGACGTGCCAGTGACCGAGATCCTCGACTACGACGCAGTGGTGCTCGCCGGCGGGGCCACCGCATGGCGCGACCTGCCGGTGCCCGGTCGCGAGCTGCGCGGCGTCTACCAGGCCATGGAGTACCTGCCGGGGGCGAACCGAGTGCAACAGGGCGACATCAGCGAACCTCCGATCACGAGCGCAGGCAAACACGTCGTCATCATCGGCGGTGGCGACACCGGCGCCGACTGCCTCGGCACCGCCCACCGGCAGGGCGCGGCGAGCATCCATCAGTTCGAGATCCTTCCCCGCCCGCCCGACGATCGGGTCGAGTCGATGCCGTGGCCGACTTATCCGATGCTCTACCGCGTCAGTTCTGCGCACGAGGAAGGTGGCGAGCGTGTCTATGCGGTGAACACCGAATGCTTCCTCGGCGACGATGAGGGGAACGTGCGCGCGCTGCGTGCGCACCAGGTCGAACAGAGATTCGTCGACGGCCGCATGACGTTCGACAAGATCGACGGGACCGACTTCGAACTCCCCGCGGAGCGGGTCTACCTGGCGATGGGGTTCGTCGGTCCCCAACGCGAGGGCATGCTCGAACAACTCGGTGTCGAACTCGACGAACGCGGCAACGTGCGCCGCGACGCGGCGTTCCGTACGAGCGTCCCGAGGGTCTACGCGTGTGGCGACATGGGGCGCGGCCAGAGCCTCATCGTCTGGGCGATCAGCGAAGGTCGCTCCGCCGCCCGCCACGTCGATCTCGACCTGATGGGCGAGACGCTGCTCCCGGCACCGATTGAGCCGACGACCGCACCGATCCGCTGAGGTCACTGCGCCCCGGCGCGACCTCAGGCGTGGTCACGGGCGCGACGCTGGCTCGCCGCGTGGAAAAGGAGTTCCTCGCCGAGTTCGGCGAGCGCGGCGTGCGCGAGGTCGAGGTACTCGGCGACGTGCGTGCGGAACCACGGCGCGATCTCACCCGCGGGCACGAGCACGATGACGGTCGCGGCTTCGTCGCTGTGCACACCGATGCGCACGGGAACGACGGCTGACCCGTCCGGGTTCCACAACCTGCCGCGCAGTTCGGTGACGACGGGTCCGGCCGCGGCGCTGGGCGATCCGGCGTCGTGCTCGACGGGCGGGCGACGAGGGCTGAGGTTCGCGTCGACTTCGAGACTGCCACGGTCGCCGAGACCGAAGCGCTGTTCCCGACCGGTCATCTCGCGGCGCATGCCGACGAGGGCGTCGGCAAGCTGGTTCGACGACAGACGCAGTGTCCTCGTCATCTCGATGTGCGCGTCGCGACCGTCCGTGGTCATGCCGATGCTCGTCCCCGACTCCATGCGGACGTCGTCCGCGGCTCCCTGGCTGAGCAGGTATCGGCGGCGATCGCAGCGTGCCTGAACCCTGTTTCGGTCACCTGTGCAGCTGGTTCACTCGCCGTGGTCGCGATCGTCGACGGCGCTGATCTGGTCATCACGCGGCGCGGCGTCACGGGCGTGGCGCCGCGACCTGCGGATTCGCCGGGACACGGGGATGGCGGCCAGCGCCAACAGCCCGCCCGCGACCGCGAACGGCAGCGTGAATCCGACGACGGTGACGATGCCCACACGACGTTCACGAACGCGCCCCATCCGGTCTTCATGCCGCGCAGGACGTGCGATCGACTGCCGAACGGCATGGATTCCTCCTCGGCAACCGGAACGGCTCACTGCGTACGATGACATGCTCGTCACCGTTTGTGATCGCGGGGTACGCATGTTCGAGTGGTCGGAGGAACATCGGATGATTCGCGCCGCGGTGCGTGAGTTCGTCGACAAGGAGATCCGACCACACCGTGAGGCGCTCGAACACGGCGACCTGCCGCCGTACGACTTGCTGCGCAAGCTCTACACGACCTTTGGCATGGACGCGCTCGCCGCAGCGAGCTTCGACCGCCGCATCGCCCGCGAAGAAGCCGGAGCGTCACCGAATGGAGTCCCGTCCGAGGACGGTGACGGTCGCGACGGCGGCTACGCGATGCTGCCGATCATCGAGTTGTGCAAGTGCTCGCCCGGCATGGTGACGGCCATGGGCGTGAGCGTCGGCCTCACATCCGCCGCGATCATGAGCAAGGGCACGGTCGCTCAGAAGAAGCGCTGGGCGCGCGACATCCTCACGATGGAGAAGATCGGCGCCTGGGCCATCACCGAGCCGAACTCGGGGAGTGATGCGTTCGGGTCGATGCTGAGCACGGCGCGTCTCGACGGTGACGAGTTCGTGCTCAACGGATCGAAGACGTTCATCACCAACGGCCCGTACGCCGACACGATCGTGTTCATCTGCAAGCTCGACGAGAACAATCCGCCGACCGAGCGACGGGTCGTGCAGTTCGTGCTCGATCGCGGGATGGCTGGCCTCGAACAGAGCAAGCCGCTGCGCAAGATGGGGATGCACAGCTCGCCGACGGGCATGGTGTTCGCCGACGACCTTCGCGTCGGCGCGGACCGACTGCTCGGCGAGACGCTCGATGCGTACACCGGGTCGCGGGGCCGCGAGGCGAGCAAGGCGACGTTCACGATCGAACGCACAGGCGTAGCGGCGATGGCGCTCGGGATCATCGAGCGCTGCCTCGAGTTGTGCGTCCCGTACGCGAAGGCGAGGGTGCAGTTCGGCCAGCCGATCGCCAACTACCAGCTGATCCAGTTGAAGCTCGCCAAGATGGAGGTCGCGCGCCTGAATGTCGAGGGTCTCGTGTTCCGTGCCCTCGAGATGGGCGCGGCCGGAAAGCCGATGGGGCTCGCCGAGGCATCGGCGTCGAAGCTCTACAGCGCGCAGGCCGCGACCGAGGTCGCGCTCGAGGCCGTCCAACTCTTCGGCGGCAACGGCTACATGGCCGAGTACGAGGTCGAACAGCTCGCGCGCGACGCCAAGGTGCTCCAGATCTACGCCGGGACCGACGAGATCCAGGTCACCCACATCGCCCGAGCGCTCCTCGCCTGACCGCCGGGACCGTTGGGGCGTCGTGAAAGGCGCGACCATCCGAGACTCATGACGCCCGTAGGGGTGGGCGAGCGAGCGTGAGCACGACCATCGCTGCGGGAACGGCGGCGAAGGCGAGCAGACCCGCCGCGAGCCCGACGCGATCGGCGACCGTTCCGATCCCGATCGGCACGAGCAACCCGAGCATCTCGATTGCACCGATCACGGCCTTGGCTGCGCCGGTGCGGCCCGGGACAAGGCGCAGTCCGATGGCCTGGAGCGGGAGCCAGAACCCGATGAGCGCGGCGTCGAACACCACGATCGTGATCGTGGGGAGCCACAACGTCGGGAGCACCGCGAACAGTGCCGCGGTGACGGTCATGATCGTCGCGGCGACGATCATCCGCCTGCGCGGTTCCCACGCTGGTGTGCGGCGTACCAGCCATACCGAGGCGACGGCGGCGCCGATGACGCTCGCCGATCCGAGGATTACCGCGACGCTGCGCGACGTGTCGCGTTCGCGTTCGAAGTTGGCGATGATGAACCCGAGGTACGACTCGTCGAGCGCCACGAGTCCGGCGCCGAGCAGACCGGCCCACCAGACCCGCCCCAGCGACACGAGACCGAGCGCGGCGCGCAACGACACCCAACGCCCGCTCTCTGTGTCGTTTGGGCCTGTGTCGTCGCTCCGATGTGCCGCCCCGTCCGAACCAGGTGGGGGGAGTGGTGCGGCAGTGACGAGCGTCGCGAAGCCCGTCATCACGACGGCGGATCCGACCAGCGCGACTCGCCATGACAGTCCGGACGCCGTGACCCCGGCGAGCACAGCCGGCCCGATGAGGTCGCCGACGGTGGCGCCGACGTTGATGCGTGCGAGCAGCGTCTCGAGGTGATCTCCCGCGACATCGACGATCGCCACCTCAATGGCATCGACGAGCGCGGTCGAGAACAGACCGATGCCGATCGCACCCGCCGCCAGGATCCCCGGGTTCGTCCCGAGCCCGAACGCTGCGATGCTCGCGGCGTAGCCGTAGCCGCCGATCGTTGCGATGACGTGCCGGCTGTGGGTGTCGGCCAGGATCGAGAACACCGACCCGGCGATGGCGCCGACACCCATGAGCGTCGTGATCGTCGCCGCGGCGCGATACGACAACCCCAGGTCGGCACGGAACGCCTCGAACGCGCCGGATGGCAGGTACGCCATCCATTCGTCCATGAGGCGCATCCCGAGCACCGAGGCGACGAGGCTGAACGGTGCCCGGACCGCGAGCGGCCACAGCCCATCGAACCTATGGTTCGGGTGCAGGTCGGGGCTCGTGGTGGCGGGTCGCCGTCAGAGATCGTGCAGCCGCATCGGCGCGGCAGCGTAGGCGCGCGATCAGGCGTTCGTCGGGAGTTGCAGCAGCGAGGTCGCGACGTTGGCGAGCAACTCCATCGTCTGGAACAGACGCTTCTCCGCATCGCGCGCGGGGTCGAGCCCTGAGACGAGTTCGACTCCGAGGAACAGTGATGCGATCGCGAACGAAAGGTCGGCCACGGGCACGAGACCGACAAAGGGCGTGTCGGCGAGGACCCGTTCGACCGCGCCCTCGACGAGGCGCATCCACGGCGTGAAGCCGTCGAGCACCGCCTGACGCAACTCGTCGGAGTGCGCGGCGGCCGCCATCATCTGCGTGAGCACCGCGACGCTGCCTTCCTGCGTCTCTTCGTCGTGGAGCGCGCGGGCGACGGCGACGAGTTCGGGCAGGGTGCTCACCCCCGCGAGACGATCGGCGAAGCGCTGCGCCCGTCGGTCGCTCTCGGAGAGGCTCGCGGCGATCAGCAGTTCGCCCACCGACCCGAAGTGGTAGAAGATCAACGCCTGATTGAAGTCGCCGGTGCGAGCGATCGCCCGAGCGCTCGTCCCACCGACACCTTCGTTGCGCAAGCACTCGAGCGCCGCGGCGATGATGCGCGCCTTGGTCTCCTCACCGACCGTCGGTGGCCGGGTCACGCTCGGACGTCGGGGCACGAGGCCATTCGACTGGGACCGCGACTCGTTTGCAAGCATCGCCGCCCCCTCCCTATCCCCTCGGAGCCGTGGCGGCCGCGGAAGGTGGCTGCCACGGCACCTCCGGTGGCGAATCGATCGTGTGCGGGTCGCCGCGGGCCGCTTGGACACTCCGGCCTGTCAACGGCAGCGCCCGGCTCCGCGGTTGAGGCGCCCAAGTTGCTTCGACACCTACGGAAGAACCTCTCAGCAAGCGGAGCGAGTCGAAGCCCCGTCAAGATTTGAGCGATTGCTCCGACCGTACGCTTTGAGCATACGCTCAGAAATGCACCTGTCAAGCGCGAAATCGGTGTTCCCGTGAGGCGACGTACCCGGAGTGCCAGGCGCGACACGCCACGCAGAACGGACGCTGTGGAGGAGCGGGACCGGTGGTCGAGATGCGAGCATTGCGCCGATGTCGCGATCGCCGCTGCCGCTCGACCCCGGGGAGTGTGTGTGGGAGTTCCCCTCGGCGGCGCGCGCCGACGAGCACGGCATCGTCTGCGTCGGCGCAGACCTCGAACCGTCGACATTGGTCGCGGCCTATCGCAGGGGCCTATTCCCGATGCGGCTCGGCGGTCGCGCCGGGCCACTCGCCTGGTGGTCACCTGACCCACGGGGCGTCCTGCCACTGACCGGGTTCCATGCGAGCCGCTCGCTGCGACGCGCCCGGCCGCGCTTTCGGGTCACCATCGACAGCGCGTTCTCGCGCGTGATGCGGGCTTGCGGTGACCCGGCCCGCCCGCAGGGTTGGATCAGCGACGAGTTCGTCGACGCGTACACGCGCCTCCATGATCTCGGGTGGGCGCACAGCGTCGAGGTGTGGCAATACGACCAACTCGTCGGCGGCCTGTATGGCGTGCGCATCGCCAACTTCTTCGCCGGCGAATCGATGTTTCACAGCGTCACGAACGCGAGCAAGGTCGGTTTGTGGGTCGCGTCAGAACTCCTCGGCCTCGACGGCGTCACACTGTTCGATGTGCAGTGGCGAACCGAGCATCTCGCCACGCTCGGCGTCGTCGAGATCTCGCGCAGCGAGTATCTGCACCGACTCGCCGCCGCAGTTCGCACGGCGGGAACGGCGCGCGGCGGGCGGTAGCGTTCGGCGATGGCCACACCACGCGTGCCGAAGCTCGTCGTCTACCACAACCCCGGCTGAGGCACCGCCCGCGGCGTTCTCGAAATCCTGCGAGAGCGCGACGTCGAGTTCGACGTCATCAGGTACCTCGACTCCCCGCTGTCGGCCGACCAACTCGCGACCATCATCGACTCCATCGACGTCGAGCCGGCCGAACTCGTGCGCAAGGATCCCCGCTTCAAGGAGCTCGGGCTCGACCCGGCCGCCTACACCACCAAGACGGCGGTCGTGGCGCTGCTCGTGGAGCATCCCGAGCTCATGCAGCGCCCGATCGCGGTGCTCGGCACCCGGACGATCTTGGCGCGTCCGAAGGAGAAGATCTTCGACCTGCTGTGACAAACTCGCGTCAACCCCGGACAACGGCGCGCCCCGCGCCGGAACAAACAGCACCCGTGCCGGTCAGCACCAACCCCAAGTCAACCGAGGAGTTCGTGGTGTCGTTGCCTTCGATCGACGAGGTGCGCGCCGAAGTCGCAGCCTGGCTCACCGAGAACTGGGACCCCGACCTGAGCGTCGCCGAATGGTGGGACCGCCTGGCGCGATCCGGCTACGCGGCGCCGAGCTTCGCTCCCGACGCTTGGGGCCGCGGCTACGACAGGTCGCGCGCCAACGCCGTGGGCGACGAGATCCGCAAGGCGGGCGCGATCGGCCCGCCGTCGGGACTCGGATTTGCGCTTGCGGCACCGACGATCGCCCGGCACGGCAGCGACGAGCAGAAACAGCACGAGTTGTTGCGCATCCTGAACGGTCAGGACGCATGGTGTCAGCTCTTCTCCGAGCCGGGCGCCGGGAGTGACCTCGCCGGGCTCCAGACCAAGGCCGAAGCCGACGGCGACGAATTCGTCGTGAACGGCCAGAAGGTGTGGACGTCGACCGCTCAACTGTGCAACCTCGGGATGCTCATCGCGCGTACCGATCCGACGCTGCCCAAACACGTCGGCATCACTTACTTCAAGTTCGACATGACCCAGCCGGGGGTGGAGGTCCGCCCGCTCAAGGAGATGACCGGCCGGGCGATGTTCAACGAGGTCTGGATGGACAACTGCCGGGTCCATGCCGCTGACATCATCGGCGGTTACAACAACGGGTGGGCCGTGGCGAACACGACCCTCGCCGCCGAGCGCGCTTCGCTCGGCAGCGGCGGTGGCGGCGCGGCCGGCAGCGCGTTCCCGGGACCGCGGTCGGGTCACCTCGACCAGCCGGCGCGCAACTTCGTCGGGCAGTACCGCACCGGTGGCACCGGCGGCGGCGGGATCGGCATGGCCGAACGGCTTGTGCAACTCGCGCGCGAAACCGGGAAGGCAAGCGACCCGCTGGTCCGCCAGGGCATCGTCAAGCTGTACTCGATGCAGCAGATCGGCAACTACTCGGCGTTGCGGATGCGGGGTGGAAGCGCGTCGACGGCGGCCCCGAACCTCGCCAAGCTGATGATGAGCGACATGTTGCGACTCAACCGCGCCGTCGGCAACCAGATCATCGGTGCCGACGGGATGCTGATGGGCAACGGCACGCTCGGCGGCGGCATGGTGCAGGAAATGACGTTGTTCTCGCCGGGACCCTCGATCTACGGCGGGTCCGACCAGGTGCAGCGCAACATCATCGGCGAGCGCGCGCTCGGCCTGCCCAAGGAACCCGGACCCGCCAAGGAAACGCCCTTCAACCAACTCCTCGCCAACGCGACTCGATAGTCGCGCTCACTCGGGCCGCCGACGCCGGCGGGCGGTTACCGGTCGGTCGTGCCCCTCGGCGTTTCGCAGCTCCCGCCGCTACAAGGTCCCGTCGTGGGCGGCGATGCAGTTGACGGTCTCGCCTTCCTTGATCTGACCGCCGCCGACACCCTGGAGCGCGGCGAACGGCCCGCAGGTGTTCGGTCGGATCCACACGTGGACCATGATGTTCGGGTTGAACGCGACGAGCGGCGGTTTGCACTCGCCACCGTGTTCACGAAGCCCGGCGACCTTCGGTTCCGGGAAGTCGGTGAAGCACAGGTCGTCGTGGATGTGGTACTGCATCAGCGCGCCCGCATCGTCGGGCGCGCTGTCGAGCGTGAAGCGATTCGGCAGCAGGAACATTGCTGCCTCGAGGGTCTTGGTCACGGTGCCGTCGGGTTCGGTCTCCCAGCGGTAGACGAGCGATTCGGGTTGGTTCGGGTCGAGCCAGGTGTCGTCGTCGATCCAATCCCAGTGGATGAGGTGCTCCTCGCCGGTGAACGGCCCGTCGCCGATCGACAAGAAGCCGTCGGCGATCGCCTTTTCGCGATCGACCCACTTCGGAAGGGTCCTGATCGAGCGCACCAGCAGGTCCTCGGCGTAGGCCTGTTGATCTTCGGTCACACCGTCGATGCCCGAAAGGTCGACGCCCTCCGGGTCGATCGTTCCGTCGGCGAGGACGGGAAGGGGGTTGTCGAAGCGCGGAGGAGCACCCGACTCGTCGCCGTGCTGCATGTCGTGGTCGGGATCCGAGTGGTCCATGTCCTCCATGTCGCCGTGGTCGTCGTGGTCGCCGTGGTCGTCGTGGTCACCGTGGTCGCCGTGGTCGGCCGCGTGTTCGTCGACCGTGGTGGTCGAGGCATCGCCACCGTCAGCAGGTCGATCGCTGCCAGAGTCGTCGTTGCCACAGGCTGCGAACACGAGGGCTGCGGAGGCGAGGAGGGCGAGCGAGCGCAGACGCACGGGGGTTCCTTCCGGAGGCGGTCGCGGGTCGCGGCAGGCCAGAGCAGGGCGCGCCGGTTGCGACCGGATGGCACCGTCACGATACCTGCACGTAGCGTGCAAGTCATGTCGCAGTCCGTCGAGATCCTCACCCAGCGCTGGAAGGTCGGGGCCGTGACCATCACCTCGGTCGTTGAGGACGAGATCGCCCACATCCCCGTCGAACTCTTCTTCCCCGGCGGAACCGCTGGCGAGGTGCTCGCTCAGGGCTGGTGCATCCCGGACTTCGCCGACGACCGGGGCAACGTCGCGCTCCGGGTCCAGGCGCTCGTCGTCGATGTCGCAGGGCGGCGGATCCTCGTCGATCCCTGCGTCGGCAACGGCAAGCGCCGGGCCTTGCCCTTCTGGAACGATCAGCAGTACCCGTGGTTGGACCGATTCGCCTCGGCAGGCTTCGACGTCGGCACGGTCGACGTCGTCGTCCACACCCACCTCCACGCCGATCACGTCGGCTGGGACACCCAGTTCGTCGACGGTGCCTGGCAGCCGACGTTCACGGGCGCCCGCCACCTCTACACGGCAGCCGAGTTGGAGTTCGCGCTCGCCTCGGTGAGCGACGACGAGGACGTCTACGGTGACTCGATCGCGCCGATCGTCGCTGCCGGACTCGCCGACGTCGTCGCGCCCGACCACGATCTCGGTGACGGCCTGAGGCTGGTGCCGTCACCCGGTCACACACCCGGTCATGTGTCGCTCGTCATCGAGTCCGCTGGGGAGCAGGCGTTGATCTCGGGTGACTTCGTGCACCACCCGGTCCAGTGCGCCTACCCGCACTGGGCCGAGATCGGCGACGCCGATGTCGAAGCCGCCCGCGACACGCGCCGCGCGATGTTCGCCGACGCGGCCGCGCGCGGGTTGTTGTTCGTCGGGACCCACTTCCCGACGCACCCGGCCGGCCGCGTCGTGACGGACGGCGATGCCTTTCGCTTCGAGCCGGTGTTCGAAGCGACCGCCGCGGCGCGCGCCTGATTCCCGCCGATCGCGAGAGGAACCGGGTGAAGATCGGAATCGCGCTGCCCTCGATGGTTGCCGGTCTCGATCGTGCAACGCTCCTCGCCTGGATGCGAGCGATCGACACGGGGCCGTTCAGCGTGCTGTGCGTCGGCGAACGCATCGCCTATCCGAATCAGGAAGTCATGACGACGCTCGCCGCCGCGGCGGCCGTCACCGAGCGCGTCGGGATCATGGCGACGGTGAGCGTGGTGCCGATGCACTCCGCAGTCCACGTCGCCAAACAGGCTGCGACGATCGACGTCCTCTCCGCCGGGCGCTTCACGCTCGGTGTCGGTGTCGGCGGCCGCGACGAGGACTACCGGGCGCTCGAAGCTCCGTCCGCGCGCCGTCTCGAGCGACTCGACGACCAGGTCGCGACCCTCCGCGCGGTATGGCGCGGTGAATCACCCGGTGGCGGCCTCCCCGCCGTCGGTCCCGCTCCGGTGCAGCCCGGCGGGCCGCGCCTGTTCGCCGCGTCGATGGGCCCCAAGTCGATGGCGCGCTCGGCCCGCTGGAGCGACGGACTCGCCGGCTTCGACATGAGCGCGGACTCGCAGGCCATCGGCGCGGCCGCGTCGGCGTACACCGCGGCGTGGCAAGATGCCGGCCGTCCGGGACGGCCGTTCCTGCAGAGCTCTGCGTGGTTCGGTCTCGGCGCCGACGCACCCGAGAGGGTCCCCGGGTACGCGTTCGAGTACCTGTCGGTGTTCGGTGACGACGTCGCGCGGGCGCTCGCGGCGATGCAGCGGCTCACCTCTCCCACTGCGCTGCGCGACGCATTGCGCGCCATCGCCGACCACGGGATCGATGAGTTCGTCCTGGCCGCGACGAGTGCCGATGTCGACGATCTGCAGCGCGCGGCCGACGTCGTCGCGTCCCTCTGATGTGTTGCTGACACGCCGCGCGGCTCGAACGCCGGTTTGCCGCTGGTCAGCCCGCGCGGTGCCGTACCCAGATGTGGTCGGTGCCGGTCTCGGCCGGCGCGCGCGGTTCGCGGGTCTCGTGGCGGTCGAGCCGGTAGCCGAGGCGTCGGGCGATCGCGTTGCTGCGCTCGTTCGCGGCATCGCACAGGATCATCGCCACGCTCACCTGGCTGAGCGCGTAGTCGGTGAGTGTCCGCGCGGCCGCCGTCATGATCCCCCGACCGTTCCATCGCTGCGCGAGCCAGTACCCGAGTTCCGCAACTCCCGAGTCTGGGGTGTTGGGACCTTGCCGGGTCATGACGCCGGGCGACCCGATGATCTCGTCGTCGCACCACAACACGAACTGGTAGTCGTTCCCTGCCTCCCACTCCAGTTCGACGTTTGCCAGGCGCTCGCGTTGGAAGGTCGCGTCGGCCGACTCGGGAGTTGCCCAAGGCATCCACGGGCGGAGGTGATCGAGGTTGTCGTCGACCGAGCGGGCGAGCGCCTCGGCGAACTCGACCCGTGCCCGTCGCAACACCGGGGTGTCGGGGTGGTCGATGACGATCGTTTCGGGCGGCGGCACGATCGTCGCACGGCGCTGCGCCGGATTGGCCGCGGGGTTGTCGGAATTCGTCACGTGCACGAGCCAACTATTGCATCGGCGGCGCCGCGACGGGCGACCAATTCGCGTCCGTCGAATTCGGCCGCGAAGCGATGGCGGAGCCGCGGAGCGACTCGGGTCGGCCGCGCAGGCGTACGCTCGATGGCCATGTCGGAGCGCGGCCTGCGAACTCGAGAGTCGATCATCGCTGCCGCCGAACAACTGTGGGCCGCGCGCGGCTTCGATGCCGTGTCGGTGCGCGAGATCACCGCGGCGGCAGGTCAGCGCAACAACAACGCGCTGCACTATCACTTCGGGAGCAAAGAGGCGCTGTTCCAGACGATTGCGCGCCGCCACCTCGACCTGCTCAACGAACGGACCGACAAGCTGTACGCGCGGATGCGCGAGGAGTCGGCATTCAGCGTGCGTGACCAGGTCGCAATGCTCGTGCGGCCAACCGCCGAATACCTGGGCGACGGGCCGAGTGCCCGCGCCTGGATCCGCATCGCCGCCCGCGTCGCCGGCGCGCCTCGCCAGAGTGACCAGGACACCGCCGCCGTCGTGTCACCGGCGGCGATCGAGATCGGGAGCCGTCTCGTCGAACGGCTCGGCTTCGACCTCGGGTTCCAACTCGCCGTGGACCGGGTACGGATCGCCAGCGAGGCGTTCTTCCATGCGCTCGCCGATCGGGCGCGACTCCTTGACGATCCGGCACGGACCCGCTCGATGATGCCGTTGTCGGTGTTCGTCGAACTGGTGATCGACATGGTGACCAGCGCCGTGACCGCGCCCGCGAGCGACGCCCTGCTGCACGCGATACGGGCTCACGATGCCGCCGCCGATCGGTCCTTGTGCGAATGAGACGATCGCCTTACAGTGTCAGGACCGACGTCCCAGGGGGAATCGCATGAAGCTTCGCGTTCTTGCCACGTTGTTCGCCGCCACGTTCGTGTTCGCGGCCTGCGGCAACGACGAGAGTTCCGACAGTTCGCAACAACCCGCCAGCGAAGGCGACACCGAGGCGAACGGCGAGGACGCCGCCGACCACGCCGCGACCGACGATCATTCCGACCATGCGATGGACCATTCCGACGGTGCGATGGACCATTCCGACGGTGCGATGGACCATTCCGACGGTGCGATGGACCACGGTGACAGCCAGGCGGACATCGACAGTGGTTTCGCCGAGTTGAAGAACGGCCACCACGCGGCGATCGAGGTCGAGCCGCTCGACGCCGCGACGCAGGCCAACCTCGACGCCCAGCTCGCGATCACGCGCGAGGTCGCCGAGTTGTACCCGACGGTGGCCGACGCCAAGGCTGCGGGCTACCGCCGTGCCGGACCGTATGCGCCGGGCCTCGGTGTGCACATGGTCTACTACGGCAGCGGCGCGGCCTTGAACGCCGACGGCGTGATGGACGAAGCCGACCTGCGCACGCCGCTGTCGATCATCTACGACGACACTGCTGACGACGGCAAGATCGTCGGTTTCATGTACTACTCGATGAGCAAGGACGAACCCGAGGGCTTCGCCGGCAACAACGACACGTGGCACTACCACACCAACACGTGCATCGTCGCGGCTGCCGACGGCGGCATCGATGCACCCTTCGGCGCCGACACCGACGTCGAACCGGGTCTGTGCGAAAAGGCCGGCGGCACGATGCTGCAGCAGACCCAGTGGATGGTCCATGTCTGGACCGTGCCCGGTTACGAGATGGCCGAGGCCGACGGCGGCGTGTTCGGTGAGGCGAACCGCGCGCTCAACTGCTCGGACGGCACCTACCACATGCTTGCGCAGGAACAGTGGATCGACTACCCGATGAACGTGTGCAAGAGCAACCCCGCCTGAGCATCATGGTCGGCGTTGTGCGGGCGCCGCAGTACGCGAACATGCGTGTATGACCGAACTGCTGTACCTGCACGACGCCACGATTCGAGACTTCGATGCGACCGTCACCGAGACCGGTGACGGTCGCATCGCGTTGGATCGGAGCGCGTTCTACCCGACCGGGGGCGGCCAACCTCACGACACGGGCACCATCGACGGCGTCAGCGTCGTGGACGTGCGGAAAGAGGGCGACGTCGTGTGGCACCGCCTCGACGGCGCGCTTCTCGATGTCGGCACGACCGTGCACGGTTCGATCGACTGGGGTCGTCGGCACCGGCTGATGCGGACACATTCGGCGATGCACGTGCTGTGCGGCGTCATCTGGAACGAGTGGGGTTGCGCGGTGACCGGCGGCAACATGGAACCGCTCGAGGCGCGCATGGACTTCGAGTTCGACCCCCTTCCCGAGGGTTTCGCCGCGCGCGTGACCGAACTCGTCAACGCTGAGATCGCCGCCGACCGACCGATCGTCGTCTCCTTCCTGCCCCGGGCCGAGGCACTCGCCGACCATGACCTGATCCGCACGAAGGTCAACCTCATCCCGGAGTCGGTCCGTGAGATCCGCGTCGTCGACATCGTCGGCCTTGACAAGCAGGCGGACGGCGGCACGCACGTCGCGTCGACCGGGCAGATCGGGCGCTTCGAGGTCGTCAAGACCGAGAGCAAGGGAAAGGGCAATAAGCGGATCAGGGTGCGCGTGCATGATGCTTGAACCGCCCGCGGCGACCAGTCCGGCGACGCCACCGTCGTCGCGTGCGATGTTCGCCGATCTGCTCGCGGCGCCTGGTGTGGTCGAGCATTGCGAACTTCGATCATCGCTCGGGTTCATGGCGCTCCACGGCGGACTCGAAGCATCGACCTTTGAGATCGCGAGCGCCTGCGCCGCGGCTGCGGGCGCGTCGCTCTACGCGGTCGTCCAGCCCGGGGATCTCACCTGGCACGTACCTTCGCATCGCTACTCACTCGCCGACTCCGACGCGTTGCGCTCGTTCTGCGCGCACGTCGACGTGGCGATATCGCTGCATGGCTACGGCGGGGTGCGCGACAGCGATCAGCGCTGGCTGACGATCGTGCTCGGCGGCGGGGACCGCGACCGCGCCGCGTCACTCGGTGCGTCGCTGCGCGCTGCCCTGCCCGACTACGTGGTGATCGATGATCTCGAGGCGATCCCGCCTGAATACCGCGGGATCCATCCCGACAACCCGGTGAACCGCTGCCGTGGCGGCGGGGTGCAGATCGAACTCCCGCCACGGGTGCGCGGTACGAGCCCGGTGTGGGCGGGACACGATTTCGAGCGCGAACCCTTCGTCCCGCACACGCGTGCATTGATCGACGCCCTGGTCGCCACCGCCGGCTCGCTGGACCGTTGACCCTGAGGTGGATTCCGGCGCGGTCGCAGGTCAGTCGAGGTGCGTGACGTCGTTGTAGCGCCGAAGGATGTGGCGTTCGCCGTCGACGACGAGTTCGCTGATCGAGGCGTTGTCGGCGCTCGAGAAGGCGAACGGCTCGGAACCGGTCGCGTGGTGCAGCAACTGACCGATCACCCCGCCGTGCGTGAAGACCGCGACGCGGGCGTCCGGGTGCGCCGCCGCGACGCGGCGCAGCGCCGCGTGCGTGCGCGCGTGGAACGAGTCGTGCGGTTCGGCACCGGGGATCACGTCCCAACGCTGCTGCACGAAGATCTCGGCAAAGATCGGATCGCTCGCGGCCGCGCGTTCGCGCAGCACCCCGCCTTCCCATTCGCCGAGGTACACCTCACGCAAATCGGGTTCGACTCGAGCCTCGATGGCGAGCCTTCGCTCGAGTGGCGCCGCGGTCTGGTGGGTGCGCACGAGGGTCGTCACGTAGATGGCATCGACACCTTCGGCCGCGAGTCGTTCGGCGACGCGCTCGGCCTGCCGCTCACCCTCGGGGTGGAGAACGGGGTCACCGTGGCCGTCGCGGAGCGGGAACGGCCGTCCAGGGATCGCGGGTGCGGACTCGCCGTGCCGCACGAGCAGGATCGTGGTCGCGCCGGGTGGCGGCGTGTAGCGATACTGGCGAAAGCCCTCGGGAATCTCGCTGCTCATCGGCGCCAACGGTACGTTGCGGTCGTGGTCGTCGACGGAATCGAGTTCGTGCCGGAACCTTCGACCGACGCCGTGCGCGTCTATCGATCGGCCCACCGGGTCCGCCTCGCCGACGTAACGCCGCGCAACCGACTGCGTCTCGACGCGATCGCTCGCATGCTCCAGGACGTCTCGAGCGACGACACAGCGGACGCCGACACCATCGGCGGCGAGGTCGTACGCCACGGCGACCGGCAGCCGAGAGTTGTGTGGATACTGCGCCGCCTGGCGTTGCGCATTGGGAGACTCCCCGGCTACCGAACCGACGTCGAGATCTCGACCTGGTGCTCCGGTCTCGGCCGTTGCTGGGCCGAACGGCGGACCCGATTCCGAACCTGGGACGGGTCCACCTTTCTCGATGCCACGGGGCTCTGGGCGTGCACCGATCCCACCACCGGAGCACCCGTCGCTCCCGGACCGGAGTTCGACGCCGTGTTCGCGCCCGCCGCCGCCGGCCGCACGATCGCGGCCCGTATCGAACGGAGCGCGCCACCCCCACGGACCGCCACGAGCGACTGGGGCGTTCGGGCGAGCGACTTCGACGTACTCGGCCACGTGAACAACGCGAGTTACTGGCATCCCGTCGAGGCGGTCCTGGCGCATGATCACCGCCGCATCGACGCGGCACGCATCGAGTTCCGGGGCGGAGTCGACCCGGGTGAGGCGGTCGAGGTGGCGACGGTCGACCTTGGTTACCGCATCGATCAGTGGTGGCTCGTGGACCGGTCGGTCCGCGCTTCCATCGCCGTAGGGTTCGAGCAGTGACAGAGGCCCCCGCAGACCACGCTGTGCTCAACCCGGTCGAAGCCCGCGTCCTCGGCTGCCTGATCGAGAAGTCGATCACCACACCCGACGGCTACCCCCTCTCGTTGAACGCCCTTCGCCTCGCCTGCAACCAGACGACGAACCGTGACCCGGTCGTGCACTACGACGACCTCGTCGTCGAGTCGGCGCTCGCGACGTTGCGCGAGCGCGGGCTGGCGCGCCGCGTGAAGAACCCGGGTGAACGCGTCGTAAAGCACCGCCACGTCGTCGCCGACGCGCTCAGCCTCGATCCTCCGGAGATCGCAATCATGTGCGTGCTGCTCGTCCGGGCCGCGCAGACGCCCGGTGAGTTGAAACAGCGCACCGATCGCATGCACGAGTTCGCCACGCTCGACGCCGTCGAGTCCAGCCTCGCCCTGCTCGCCGAGCGCGGGCTCGTCGCGCGCCTCGACCGCCGCCCCGGGCAGAAAGAGTCTCGCTGGCGCGAGTTGCTGTCGGAGCGCGATCACACGGCCGAGCCCGCCGCGGTCGCGACGAGTGCCGTCGGGGAGCGAACCGTGCCGTCGGGCGTGACGTCGCTCGATGTCACCGGCACGTCGCTGGACTCCGATGCGAACGAGGCGATCGATGCCGATCCCGCGCGACTCGATGTCGTCGACGCGCGGACGGGAACGCTGATCCGCAGCCTCGCCACTGATTCGGTGCACGAGGTGAATGCCAAGGTCGCGCGCGCTCGCGCCGTGCTGCCCGCCTGGAGCGCGCGCGGTCACGCCGAGCGCTCCGGTCTAGTACTCGAGGCGCTCGCGCGCATCGACGACGACCGCGACGAACTCGCAACGATCGCGGCGTGCGAAACGGGCTCCGACGAAGGCGCGATCGCGCGCGCCCTCGCCGCGGCGGTCGCTGACGCGCTCGCCGGGACCGACGAGCGTCCTGGCGCTGGCGGAGTCGTCGCGATCATCACTGGCGGGGCAGATCCGCACGCGACGCTGGTGACGACCGGTGTGGGCGCCGTGCTCGCTGGTTCGACGATCGTCGTGAAGCCATCGCCAGCCGCGACGCTCAGTGCGCTCGCGATCGTCGAGCGGCTGCACGAGTGCGGTGTCCCCGCCGACGTCGTCCAATGCGTCGTGGGCGGTGCCGGCACCGGCGCCGCAGTCGTGCGCGCCGGAGTCGATCGGGTGTGCTTCGCCGGCGAACACGAGACCGGTGCCAAGGTCGCCCGACTCGCGGGAGAGCGATCGACGCCGACGGATCTGGTGCTGCGGTCGCGCGCGCGGACCCGCGGTTCGGACGCGCTTCGGTGAGCCTCAGCCGGGCGGTTGGTCGCCTGGCGCTTCGAGATCGGCGCGGTTGCCCGCGTCGGCGGTTGCCGACGACGCGCCGAGGATCGCTGACGACGCGCCGACCGCGCTTGATGAGGCGGCTCCGTCGCGGCCGCCCTCGTCGATGTCGCGCCTCGTCGCCGCCCCGGATTCGAGTTTGACGGAGTCGCTGACGGCGAGCGGCTCGCTGGGCAACTCGGCGACGCCGGCTGGCGGCACGACCGCCGATGTCGCGCCGGGCAGCATCGACCCGGGTGCCGAAGCCGGTGTCGAAGCCGGTGCCACGACGGCCTTCGCTGCGCGCGTGGTGCTCGTCGTCGTGGCCGCGGCGGTCGTGGCCGTCGTCGAGGGGGCGGGGAGCAGCTTCGGGCGATCGGATCGCGCGGCTGCTGCCGGGCCCCAGACGAGCAGCGATCCGACCGCGAGCGCGGCGACGGGGCGCAGCAGCCGGCGGCGGATCAACTCGCGGTGGATCCGTCGCGCTTCGGCGCGCGAACAGCCGAGCAGCGCGCGGATGCGGTTCTCGACGTCGCGGTCGTCGGTCCCGAGCGTCGCGGCGAGCACGACGAGATCCTCGGAACGCAGCTCCAGCGGCTCGCCGGGCATGGCGCCGCGCACCGCGCCGAGCACCGCCGCGTAGCTCGCCAGCGCGGCGTCGGCGCTCACCGGTTGGCCCGCTATCGAGATGCGCCCGCGGTCGACGTGCAGCCAGTTCGCGCCGCGCCGGTCGCGCGGCGAAGTCGCGTCGAGATCACTCACCCCGTGGTTGTCGACCGGGGGAGCGGCGCGCTAGAGGCCGTTCTCGCTCGCTTCCCAGTACTTGCGCTGCTCGCCGTCGGGGTCGTGGACGAGACTCCACTCGGTGTCGATGCGCATGGTCGGCCGGCGCTCGAGGTCGTAGCGGGGCCACTGCGGGATCCCTCGGTGATTCGGGTCTCCCGAGTGCGCGAAGGCGAGCCAGGTCGCGTGCATCCGCGACGCGATGCCGGCGCGTTCGTCACCCTCGCCGGTGAACATCGAGATGCCGGGGAGGTGCAGGTTGTCGAACACGAAGGGGATCTCGAGCGCGTGGGTCGAGCGCAGCACACCGCCGAAGGCCGGTGAGGGCCACGTGAACCAGTACATCCACGCGGGACCGTGCGCGACGTGCGCCTCGACGAGGCGGATCGCCGGCATGCGGAACACCGCGTCGGACGACATCGCGACCCACACGTCCTGCGGCGACGACCCTGCGTGCTTCTCGCGATAGATGCGCAGCATCTCGTCGGTGTCAATGCGCGGGTACCGATCGGCGAGGCGACCCGCGATCGTGGTGTCGTCGAGCGACGCGACGGTGGGGTCCATGAGGGTGAACAGCGTCATCTCGTCGGCGTTGGTGCCGCACAACACCTCGACGCCGGCACTCGAACCGGCCCGGATGGAATCAAGCGGCGGCTGCGGCAACACCGTGCCGTCGTGCACCGGCGCGAACGGCAAGGTCGCGCTGTCGACCTCGGAGCCGAGCGCGGTCGCCGCCTCGATCACCGCGGTGGCGTCGAGCGCGAGCAACGCCTCGCGGTCGCCGGGGGCGACACCGAGTTCGTCGAGGACGCGGCGCGCGTTCTGGGTCGCCTGCGCGGCATCGAGCCCCCACGACGCGGCGCCACTCTGCAACACTGCACGGTGGAACAGGCCGCGCGCCGCGGGTGTGCCGAGCAGCGTGCCGACGCTGCCTGCGCCGGCGGACTCGCCGAAGATCGTGACGTTGCCTGGATCGCCACCGAAGCCGGCGATGTTGTCCCTGACCCATTCGAGCGCGGCGATCTGGTCGAGCAGGCCCAGGTTGCCACTGTGCTCGAACCCGTCGAACAGATCGGCGAGGTGCAAGAAGCCGAACGGTCCGAGGCGATAGTTGATCGTCACCACGACGACGTCGCCGCGTCGCACGAACTGCGATCCGTCGTACCAGGGCGTCGAACCGCTGCCGAACATGAACGCGCCGCCGTGGATCCATACGAGCACCGGCCGGCTGCCCTCGGTGCCCGAGGTCCAGACGTTGAGGCTCAGGCAGTCTTCGCTCTGGTCGGGTTCGGGGCCGCCCATGAGCGCCTCGAGCATCATCTGGCCCTGCCGGGCGACGGGTCCGAATTCGCCGGCCGGCCGCGTACCTTCCCACGGCTCGACCGGTACCGGCGGCTGCCAGCGCCGCGCACCCACCGGCGCGCTGGCGAACGGGACTCCCTTGAACGAGATCACGCCATCAGCGGCGCGGCCCTCGACCGCTCCGGCGTGCGTCATGGCAACGGTCACCGCGAGAACTCCTTTGTCCAGGTCGGCGAGTCGAGTGTCGCCCGGGGGCGGGTTCAGCGAGAAGGGTACGGCGAACGCAGACGCGCTGTCGCCCTCGCCGCCCGACGCGCCGGGTCGCGGTGGGACGTGTCACTCTCGTCGAAGTGGGGTCGCCGTCGACGCGAGCGACAGGAGTGATTCGAGTTGGCTACGGTGCCCAGGTCAACTCCTGCGGAAAGGTCACCGGTGTGGGGCGGAGTCTGATCATCGGCGTTCGGAGGCGACCCTGTGACCAGTCGTCAACTCGGGCCGACTTCGTGCCGAAGAACCAAACCTGATGAATCTGCCCATGCTGTCTCGATCCCGGCGCGCGGTGACGATCGGCGCCAGTTTGCTCGCCCTGGTCGTGGGCGGGCTCGCCGCCGCGCCCGCGCCCGGCGCCCGCCCGGGTGGGCGGTCCTACGCGAGTGTCGGTGCCGACCCGCTGCCGCCCGCCGACCCGCGCACGGTGCCCGGGTACGGCGCCGATCCCGTGTCGTTGCTCGGTCCCTCGCGCCTCAGCGCCGCGCAGATGGCCGCGTCGGTGCGGATGCACCGCGCGCCTCGCATCACGGTGTCGATCGAACAACTCGCCGAGATGTACATCCAGGAGGCCGCCGCCTATGGCGTGCGCGCCGACCTGGCGTGGTCCCAGTCGATCGTCGAGACCGGCTGGTTCACGTTCCCCGACGGCGGCTTGGTGCGCCCGACCGACAACAATTTCGCCGGCATGGGCGCCTGCGACTCGTGTTCGGACGGCAACCGCTACGCCGATGCCCGCACCGGCGTGCGTGCGCAGATGGCGCTGCTGCGCGGCTACGCCGATGCGGCCGAAGTCCCCGACGCGATCCACCGCCCGCCGCAATCGCTACGCGGCGTCGCCCCGACCTGGACGCAGATGGGCAACGGACGTTGGGCAACGAGCACCCGCTACTCCAGCACCGTGGTGGGCGTCTACCTGCGACTGCTCGCCGAGCATGACCTCACCCTTGCGTACGAACCACCGATCCACTCCGAGCCCGAACCGGTGCTCCCCGTCCGCCAAGGCGACGGGCTCTACCTCGCGGGAATCGACGGCGCGATCTACGACATCGGCGACGCGCGCGCGTGGGGTTCGCCCGCGAACCGCTTGCGGTCGCCGGTCGCGGCGGTCGTGCCCGCCCCGGGCGCACTCGGCTACTGGGTCATCACCGCACGCGGCGGCGTCTGGTCCTATGGCGACGCGACGGTCACCGGAACCGGCCTCGATCGCATGCGCGCCCGCGTCGCCGACGCCGCGGCGACCCCCGCCGGAACCGGCTTCTGGATCGTCAGCCGGGCCGGCGAGGTGCTGGCGTTCGGTGACGCCGCTCCGATCGCGCCCGACCCGGACCTGCTCGACCCGACCGTGTCGATCGCGGGCATCGCGCCGACTGCGACCGGGTCGGGCTACTGGCTCGTCGACGAACGCGGGCACGTCACCGGCGTCGGTGACGCCGCGGACTTCGGGTCGCTGCCGGTCGCGTCGGCGAGCGATCCGATCGTCGGGATCGCGGCGCGACCGTTTGGCGACGGCTACTGGCTCGCGACGTCCAAGGGTCGCGTGTTCGCATTCGGCTCGGCCCGCCGCCACGGCGGCCTGTTCAACGAGTTCGACGCGCAACTCGACGTCTTCGACTTCGAGACCTACGAGGAACTGAAGGCCCAGGCGCGCCGCCTCGCCCGCTCACACCCGGTCGTGGCAATCGCAGCCACCCCGACCGGCGATGGCTACTGGCTCGTCACCGCAGACGGGTGGATCATCGGGCGCGGCGATGGCGCTGACTTCGGTGACGTGTCGCCGACCGGCGAAGCGATCGTCGCGGGCAGCGCCCGGCGTAGCTGAACGCCAGCCTGGGGCGGGCGCCATGACGAGCGAGACTTCATCGGCCAAGTCGCGGCCTTCACGGCCCTGACGCCGGAATACCGCGAGCGCACACCGACTTGGCACCCGCTCGGATCAAGGCCGCTCGACTCGCGCCGTCAGTCGATGCGTCGCGTGTGTGCGCGGTGGTGGGCGGCGTTGTCGACGTAACCCGCGGCCTGTTCGAGGATGTCGGTCGCGGTCACGCAATCATGCCGGATCTTGGCGGGGACACCGAGCGCCATTGCACCCGACGGCACCTCGACATCGTTGGGGACGACGGCACCCGCGCCCACGAGCGCGCCGCTGCGCACCACCGATCGGTGGAGCACGATCGAACCCGTACCGACCAGCGCACCGTCTTCGACGGTACACGCCTCGAGGTGGGCCAGGTGCCCGACGACGCAGTCGTTGCCGACCACCGTTGCCTGGGAGCGCGTGCAGTGGATCACCGCGCCGTCCTGGATCGACGTGCGATCACCGATGACGATCCCCATACCGTCGCCACGCAGGACCGCGCCCGGCCAGACCGACGAACCGGCGCCGATCGTCACCTGCCCGATGACGACGGCGTCCGAGTGCACGAACGCGTCGCGATGGATCTGGGGCGTGCGGTCACCGAGTGCGTAGATCGCCATGGCGGCGACGATACGCGTGCTCGCGCCCGACCACGAACCTGGATGGGTGACCGAGCGAGCGCCGTACGATTGCGGTTCGTGGTCGACATCGCGATGCACCTCGACGAGATCGCCGAACTGGGCTCGACGATCGTGCGCGACGTGATCCCGCCCGACGTGGCCGACGATCTCTGCGAGGACCTGCTGCGCCTCGAACGCGCCTTCGACGTTCGTCCGAGCGCCAACAGCTTCGAAGGCCAGCAGACCGTGCGCATCTACAACCTGCTCGCGTTCGGGGCCCGCTACGAGGCCATTCCCGTGCACCCGAGCGTGCTCCCCATCGTCGAGGGTGTGCTCGACGGCGGTTGCCTCGTCAGCAGCCTGAGTTCGATCTCGATCCTTCCCGGCGAGATCGCGCAGCCGATCCACGCGGACGACCAACTCATCCCGCTCCCGAAGCCGCATGTCCCGACCGTGTGCAACACGATGTGGGCGCTCACTGACTTCACCGCGGCGAACGGCGCGACTCGGATCATCCCTGGCAGCCACCGCGCCGATGCGCATCCGAACTACGGCCAGCACTACGACTCCGTTGCTGCGGAGATGCCCAAGGGCTCGGTGCTCGTGTGGAACGGTTCGCTCTGGCACGGCGGCGGCGCGAACACGACGCGCGAGCGTCGCGTCGGGATCGCGATGAACTACTGCGCCGGGTGGGTCCGCCAGCAGGAAAACCAGCAACTCGGGATCCCGCCCGAAGCCGCGGCGCGGTTCGCGCCGCGGCTTCGCGAACTCGTCGGCTACTCCGTGTATCACGGCCTCATCGGGCACATCAACAAACGCAGCCCGGTCGAGATCCTCGACTCGCTCACCGGCGCGCCGACGAGTTCCGAGCCCTCGACCATCTGGGACGCCCTCCCCTGACAGGCGCGCGCGGCGTCATGCCGAATGATGCCGGCGTGGCAGGCCCGAACGGATCAAAGCTGGGTGCCGACCACCCTGCCGATGGCGAAGGTCGCGGCCATGGCGAGGCTGCTCCACACGAGCACCCGTCCGGCGGCGCGACTCGCGGGTGCGCCTCCCGCTCGGGCGCCGAGCACGCCGAGGCTGGCAAGGCCCACGATCGCGACCGCGACCGTGATCGCGATCCGAGCGCCGCGTGGCGATCCGAGGGCTGCCGCGAGTGGGACCGCCGCGCCGGTGACGAAGGCGGCGGCCGACGTCCACGCGGCCTGGAGCGGGCGCGCCGCGGCGATCTCGGTGATGCCGAGTTCGTCGCGGACATGCGACGCGAAGGCGTCGTGCTGGTGCAGTTCCTCGGCCACCGCACGCGCGGTCGCCGGCGACAGGCCCCGGCTCTCGTAGATCCGCGCCAATTCACGGAGTTCGGCGTCAGGGTGCTCCTCGAGCGCGCGCCGTTCGATCTCGAGATCGGCGCGCTCGACATCGCGCTGCGAACTCACCGACACGAACTCACCCGCGGCCATCGACATCGCGCCCGCCACGACCGCAGCGAATCCCGCGGTGACGAGCGCGTTGTGCGACGAGCCTGCGGCGGCGACACCGATGAGCAACGACGCCGTCGACACGATGCCGTCGTTGGCGCCGAGCACCGCGGCTCGCAGCCATGCCGCCCGGTGCGACTTGTGATGCTCGCCGGCGATCGTCGACACGCGCGCGACGGTATCGAAGGGGCGAGCGCGGCGTCGGGTCCGGTGCAGGCCGCGGGCTCCAGGTGGGGCGGGGCGCGGTGCCCGGGTAGCGTGCGCCACCATGACCGAAGCCGTGATCGTCGCCACTGCCCGTACCCCCATCGGACGTGCCAACAAGGGTTCGCTCACCGAATGGCGCCCCGATGACCTCTCCGCCGTCGTCATCGAGGCGTTGCTCGCCAAGGTTCCGGCGCTCCCCGCGGACCAGATCGAAGACGTCATCTGGGGCTGCGGTCAGCCTGCGGGCGAGGCAGGCACCAACGTGGGTCGCGTCGCCGCGCTCCTCGCCGGAATCGATGTCCCCGGCGTGACCGTGAACCGCTACTGCTCGTCGAGCCTCCAGACCATCCGCATGGCCGCGCACGCGATCAAAGCCGGCGAGGGTGACGTCTTCGTCTCCGGCGGCGTCGAGACGGTGAGCCGCTTCCGCTTCGGCGCGGCTGACACCGGTCCGGGCAATCCCAAGTTCGCCGACGCGACGGCGCGTACCGCCGAACGCGCCAACGGCGGCGGGGGGACGTGGGCTCCGCCCGCGGGGCTTCCCGACGTCTACATCGCGATGGGTCAGACCGCCGAGAACGTGGTCGAGGCCGAGGGCGTCGGGCGCGAGGAGATGGACCGCTTCGCCAAGCAGAGCCAGGACCGTGCCGTCGCTTCGCAGGAGCGAGGTTTCTTCGACAACGAGATCACCCCGGTGCCCGGTCCCGACGGAACCCTCGTCAGCAAGGATGACGGTCCTCGTGCCGGCACCACGCTCGAAAAGCTCGCCGAATTGAAGCCCGTCTTTCGTCCCGACGGCTCCGTGACCGCTGGCAACGCCTGCCCGCTCAACGACGGCGCCGCCGCGGTCGTCGTGATGAGCGACACGCGCGCCAAGGCGCTCGGCATCACGCCGCTCGCTCGTATCGTGAGCAGCGGGGTGAGCGCCCTCAACCCCGAGATCATGGGCCTCGGTCCGATCGAGGCGAGCCGCCAGGCGCTGTCGCGCGCCGGGCTCACGATCGACGAGATCGACCTCGTCGAGATCAACGAGGCGTTCGCCGCGCAGGTCATCCCCTCGGCGAAGCACCTCGGCATCTCGTGGGACAAGCTCAACGTCAACGGCGGCGCCATCGCGCTCGGCCACCCGTTCGGCATGACCGGCGCGCGCATCATGGGCACGCTGATCAATGGCCTGAACGACGCCGACGGCCGCTACGGACTCGAGACGATGTGCGTCGGCGGCGGCCAGGGCATGGCCATGATCATCGAACGCCTCTCCTAAACGGCAGGTCGATCCACGGTGGTTGGCCGAGACGTGACCCGCCACCGAGTTCTCACGTTAGGTGGGTACGCGGCCACCTGATGTGAGTGTCGCAGGTGGCCCGTAGGGTGTCGGTCATGAACCCGGTCCGCGAACTGCGATCGCATGCTGCGGTGGTGGCGAGTGGATACGACCCGGGAGTGTTGTCGGGCGACGAGGCGGTGTGCTGCCTGCGCGACCTGGGCTTGGTGCGTCGCTTGGTCGACGGGATGATCGCCGGCACCGCAGCGCGGATCGACGAGGCGGAGGCGCACCGCGGGCGGGGAGACCGCTCGGCAGCCGAGACCTGCTCGAAGGCGCTGGGCGGCAGCGGGTTCGAGGGTCGCGGCATGGTCGAGGCCGGCAAGGCGATGGGTAAGAGCGACGCGCTCGCCGAGGCGGTGCGCTCCGGCCGGCTGAGCGCGGCGCAGGCGACGATGATCGGCCAGACGACCGCGGTGGCACCCGAGGCCGAGGCGGGGCTGTTGGCCGCGGCCGCACAAGGATTGGCGCCGCTTCGAGATGCCTGCATCGAGGCGCGTCGCGCCGCCGAGGACGAAGCGGCGCGTGCGCAACGTCAGCGGCGCAGCCGCCGGCTACGGACCTGGACCGATCTCGATGGCATGTTCGCGGGCTCGTTCGCGCTCACGCCCGAGATCGGCGGTCAGATCAAGGCGCTGATCGATGACTACGTGGGTCGGGCGTTGCGGGCCCGGCGCGGCGGCGATGACCAAGAACCGCTCGAGGCCTACGCGGCCGACGCGCTGACCGAGGCGTTCCTCGGCGTCATGGACCACACGGTCGACGACTCCCCGTTGCCCGCCGACGACCAGCCCAGTGCGACCGACACGAACGACCCACGCGATGCGCAGGCCGCCCCCGATCAGCCTGAGACCAGGGTGGTCGACGATCGTGGCGACGTGGCGTGCCCGGACGACGATCCCGGGCGCCGTGCCGATCACGGAGAGCAGGGCCGTGCGCGACCGCGGCGCACGATCACCACCCATGTCGTCATCGACCTCGAGGCGCTCTTGCGCGGGGCGACGATCCCGGGTGAGCGCTGCGAGATTCCGGGCGTCGGGCCGGTCAATGTCGAGTGGGTCCGCGCCCACCTTCCCGAGGCGTTCCTCACCGCGGTGATCGCCCACGGAACCGACATCCGCACCGTCGCCCACTTCGGCCGTCACATCAACGCCAAGCTCCGTACTGCGCTCTTGGTCCAAGGTCGTGAATGCGATGTCAGCGGCTGTTCGGCACGTGGCTACCTCGAGATCGACCACAGCCACGACCACGCCAAGCGTGGCCCGACCGCGCTCGCCAATCTCGGCTGGCTCTGCGCGCACCATCACCGACTCAAGACCGGGGGCTGGATCCTCGGCCCACGCGACCCGACCGGCAAGCGCACCCTCGCCCCACCACGACCCGCAGCCAGAACCGAGTCCGGCGCACGCGGTCCCGATCCACCCGCGGACGCGGTCGCAGCCTGACCGACCAGACGCGCCCCGTCGCGCGTGGTGGTCGGGCCTGCGCGCGGTGGTCGGCCTGTGTGAAGGCGCTGGGTCGTCGGGGAGCGAGGCTGTGTTTCCTGGCGCGGGCTGTGGGGTCTTGTCGGTAGGTGGGAGGCCAGAGAACGTGGACGAACTTCTGAGATTGCCCAGATCAACGCGCGAGCTGGGGAGCGCCGGATCGGCCCGGCCCGATGCGATCCGCCTACGGGGGAGTGGATCGGTCTCCGCGGGCCCACCGCTGTAGACGAAATGTCGTCATGTAGGCGCATGAGGCGTCGCCTTCGGCAAGGATGCCCTTGGTCCCGGTCTGTTTTGCGCCGATCCAGAGTGTCATGGGCGAGCCGGATACTGCGCGGGACTCTGCGCCCCGAGAAGTTGCGCGCGGGCATGCACTCGAACCTGCGCGAGATGTGCTCGACGCGCTGGCGGTGTGCGTGTTGCGACTCGATCTCGAGGGCCGCGTGTTGTTCGCCAACCGCGCGGCCCAAGACTTCTTCGGCCGTGACCTTGCTGACAAGCGTGAGGCACTGCTCGAAGTCGTGCATCCCGACGACCGAGTCGCGGTGACGGCCGCGTCAGTCGAGGGGCTGACCCACGGCGACACCTACTCGGCCGACATGCGGGCGTTGCTCTCCGACGGCGAGATCCGCCACGTTCGCAGCTTCACGCGCGCGATCGCGATCGACGATGCCGTGCTGCACTTCGTCGTGGCGTTTCACCCGATCGACGACGAACGGCAGGGCGACCTGCTCCGCCGCCGCTTCGAAGAGGCGCTCGACGACTCGGCCGACGTCGTCGTGTTCGCCGACCCTGACGGCACCGTCACCTACGCCAACCGCACCGCGCAGAGCTACCTGGCCGGGGGTACCCACATCGCCGAACTGTTCGACGAGCCGAGCCGCGAGATCCTCTCCTCCGAGGCGCTCCCGCATGCCTATTCGAGTGGTTTCTGGGACGGCGAACTCGCGGTCGCGATCGGCACCGAGTACCGCGTCCCGGTGAACGCGGCGCTGCATGCGCACACCGACGGCACCGGCGAGATCGAGTATCTGTCGCTCGTCTCTCACGACATCGCCGCGCTCAAATCCGCGCAAGATTCGTTACGGGAGCGAGCGACCCACGATGCCCTCACGGGGTTGCCGAACCGCGTCTGCTTCCTCGAACACCTCGAGTTCGCGCTCAGGAGACTCGACCGCGAAGAGGGTTCGGTCGCCGTCATGTTCAGCGACCTCGACGGGTTCAAAGCGGTCAACGACGGTCTCGGTCACGAGGCGGGTGACGAACTACTGATCGAGGTCGGGCGGCGCATGCGGAGTTGCCTGCGCGAGTACGACGTCGTCGCCCGCTTCGGCGGTGACGAATTCGTGATCTTGCTCACCGGCGTCGAGGATCTGACTGTTGCGCAGCGGGTCGCCGATCGGATCATGGCGTCGATCATGAAGCCGATCGCGCTCACGGGCGGCGAAGGTCACGTCGCTGCCAGCATCGGGATCTCGATCTCGAACGACCCGAGGACCGACCCGGAGACGATCCTCGCCGAGGCCGACGCGGCCATGTACCGCGCCAAGCAACTCGGCAAGCGTCGCTATCAGCTCTTCGACGACGACCTCCGGGCCCGCTCGAGAGCGCGGCAAGCACTCCTCGACGATCTCGACTCGGCGATCGAGCGAGGTGAGTTCACCGTCATGTACACGCCGGTCGTCGACGTACGGACCGCCGAACTCGTCAGCCTAGAAGCCGCGCTGAGCTGGCTGCACCGCAAGCGTGGCACGATCGGTCCGGCCGAATTCGTCCCGCTCGCGCGTGAGCGTGGTCGCTTGCTGCAACTCAACGGCGCGCTCCTCGGCGACGTCGCCGCGAACTCAAGCGCTTGGCAGCGACCCGACCGCGACGAACGTGCGTTCACGACCTGGGTCACGATCGGCCCGCAGGAACTCTTGCAGGGCGAACTCGAGCAGGCGATCACCCAGCTCACCGAAGAGCACTGCCTCCGCCGGGCGCGATCGGAGTCGAGGTGCCGCTTCAAGTGCTCACAAGACACGGCGACGACGCGGCACGCGTCCTGCAGTCGCTTGCATGGATGGGGGTGCGTCTCGCGATCGACGACTTCGGCACCGACCCGTTCGTGCCCGCGCAACTCCAACGCTTCCACGTCGACACCGTGAAGCTCGACCGACGCGTCGTGCGCGCGCTGTCCGACTCGCCCGAAGCAATCTCGGCCCTGTCCGGGATCGTCGCCTTCGGCCGGGCGCTCGGGCTCGAGGTGCTCGCCAAGGGCGTCGAGCGCACGATCGAGGTCGAGGTCCTGCAAGAGCTTGGCTGCTCGCTGGTCCAGGGTCCGATCGTGGCGCGGGCGTTGCCGGCGAGCGGGATCGTGTCGCTGCTCGCCTCGCCCGGTCCCTGGATCGAGCAATGGCCCGAGGCTACGAAGGTGGTGGCGCCGCTGTCGCGCCCGCAGGTCGTCGAACGGATGTTGCGGTTGCGCAAGAGCGCCTGACCGGCGCGGGCACGTCGGCGCCAGGTCATCCGCGACATCGACGTCGTGGCGGCGCTCCGTTGCCGACCGCTTCGGTCAGGAGCGGCCGAGATCGGGGAGTTGTTGGACGAGCGTCAAACGGTCGGTCCACAAGTCGCCGTGTCTCTCGACCCGTGCCGCGACATCGTCGATCTCGAACGCGAGCGAGGCGACGTCGTGAGCTTCGACGAGTTCGTCCCAGGTGAGGGGCGTGCTGACCGTCGGCCGATCGCGCAGTCGCAACGAGTAGGGGGCGACGGTTGTCTTGTGCCGGTCGTTCTGGCTCCAGTCGACGAACACGCGTCCGGGGCGCTGTTCCTTGGCCATGTTCGTCGTCGCGCGCTCGGGGAACTTCGTCTCGAGGTACTGGCCGAGCGCGAGCGCGACCTGCTTGGTGTGCTCGTGGGGCGCGCCCGCGCCGTTGAGCGGCACGCTGAGGTGGAGGCCTTTCGAGCCGCTCGTCTTCACGAGTGCCACGAGCGATAGTCGTTCGAGCACGGCACGCAACTCGAGCGCGGCCCGGCGACAATCGAACAGGTCACAACCCGGCCCGGGGTCAAGGTCGATCACAAGTGCATCACAGGTCGGCGCACCACTGCGCCATTGGTGGGTGTGCAGTTCGATCGCGGCGAGATTCGCGAGCCAGATCAAGCCGGCGAGCTCGTCGATGCAACAACCCTCGTAGTCGGTGATGGGCGCGGTGCGCATCCACTCGGGTCGATGCCCGGGGCAGCGCTTCTCGAAGAACCGTGGACCGTCGACGCCGTCGGGCGCGCGTACCAGCGTGGGCGGCCGGCCGGCGAGGTGTGGCAACAAGGCTGGCGCGACCCGGCGGTAGTAGTCGATGACGGCCGCCTTGGTCGTGCCGGTCGATGGGTAGAGCACCTTGTCCAGGTTGCCGAGCGCAAGGCGCCGACCTTCGATTTCGACCTCGGTGTGCATCGGAGCGCAACGGTACGCTTTCCGGCGTGCCGCCCCCTTCGATCTGGACCGGAACCGTCGGCTTCGGCCTCGTCCAGGTCCCCGTCCGCATCGTGACGGCGACGCGCAACAAGGACGTCTCGTTCAACCAACTCGACGCCGACACGGGCTCGCGCGTCAGGATCCGCAAGGTGTCGGAGTCGACGGGCGAAGAAGTGCCGAGCGACCGCATCGTCAAGGGTTTCGAGATTTCCAAGGGTCGCTACGTCGTGATCGAACCCGGCGAACTCGAGTCGATCGCGCCCAAGTCGAGCCACACGATCGACATTGAGGAATTCGTCGATCTCGCCTCGATCGACCCGCTCTACTTCGAGTCGTCGTACTACCTCGCCCCCGACCCCAAGGCCCTGAAGCCGTACCGGCTGCTCGTCGAGGCGATGAGCGAGATGCAGAAGGTCGCGGTCGGTCGGGTCGTGATCCGAACCAAGGAACGGCTTGTCGCCATCCGCCCGCTCGACGGCGTGCTCGTCATCTCGACGCTGCGTTACGCCGACGAGGTGATCGAATCGAGCGGACTGATCCCCGGCATCGACGAGGAGTTGTCGGACCGCGAGCTCACCATGGCCCGCCAACTCGTCGAGACGCTCACCGCAGGTAAGTTCGAGCCGGACAAGTTCCACGATTCCTACCGCGAGGAACTCCTCGCGATGATCGACAAGAAAGCGGCCGGCGAAGCGATCGTGGCGACCGTCGCCGCGCCGACCGAGTCTCCCGTCGTCGATTTGGTGGCCGCCCTCGAGCAGAGCCTCGCGCGGGTCCAAAAGTCGGCGTGAAGTTCGGCGAGCCGAGACCTCAGCGGCGGAGGTCCGGCCGAGACCTCAGCGCGCCAAGGCGCGGTGAGCCGCGAGCCGGACCCGCGCATCCGAGTCATTGACGACACGCTCGATCGCGGCGCGGCTCCGATCGGCGCCGATCGACTGGAGTCCGCTCAGCGCATGGAACCGCGCGCAGGCGTCGTTCTCGCCGAGGCCCCGTTCGAGCAACGGCCGCAGTGCCTCCTGCCGGGCGCGCGCGACCGCCACGATCGCGGCACGGCGTACTCCGCGGTTCGAGTCATCGAGCGCGGCGCGCCAGGCCTTCTCCGCACTGAACGGGTCGTCGTGCTCCATCAACGACACCGCGATCTGGCGGATCGCCGGATCGGGTGATCCGAGCGCATCCCTGACCCGCCCGATGCCGCGCAGCGTGGCGGGGTTGATGCCTGCGAACTCGGCCCGCGCCCGCTCGAGCTGACGATCAGGCACAGCCGGCGCGCGCCGTGCGCCGAAGGTGTCGCTCACGAACGCCATGATCGGGAGCAGCAGGTCGTCCCACCGGCGCTCGTCGTGGAGTTCGACGGCGACGAACCCGACGCCCAGCATCACCGCGTTGATATCGACGAAGGTACGCGCCAGACGCTGAATCCGCTCGTCGTGTGTCGCGTCGGCGTCGCGGACCCATCCGGACTGGCCGCCGGTCCCCGCACCGGTCAAGAATCGCACGATGCGCGCCTGCGGTCCGGCCTCGGGCACGACCGACTCGTCGAAGCTGGCGAGCATCAGGTCAAGGTGGACGGGTCGGTACCGACCCGTCCACGGGGCCGGTGACCGAAGGCGCTCCTGCCGCAGCGCCAACGCCCTCGACGAGCCCGACGTCGCCGACCAGTTCGACGTCAATGCGCAGGCGCCCCGCGCGGTAGGTGAGTGACAACACGATGTCATCAGCAAGGCCCGTTCGCGTCGAGCCGCTTCCCGGTCCGGCGATCGTCGCGAGCGCGACCTCGTCATCGATGCGCCACGCGGCCGCCGAGAAGAATCGGCGCAGCAGCGTGCGGGCGCGCTCAACGCTCGCGGGCGGGACGCGCGCCATCGTGGTTCGGACGACGACCTCGATGGCGGGGTTCGCGAGGCCGCGTTCGCCGACGGTCGCGCGCGCGCGCGGTCGCGTGCCGTTGCCGTCTGCACCGCACGGCCGCCGTAGCGTCCGTGCTCGCGCGACGATGCTCGGTCGTCGAGCGCCACGGTTCTTCGATCGGCTGGGCTGGCCTCGAGTTGACGGACCCTCTCCGAGCAAACCCGCTCCTGCAATGTTCGGCTCAGCCCTCGACTTGAACGGTGCGGCCGTGCTTCCACTCTCGCAATACCAGGTAGTCGCCCTTCAACGCCGCGTGATCGAAGTGCCCGAATCCCATGGTGGTGCCAGGGTGGCCTGTCGTCGCGGGGAGGCGCTTCACCGACCGGAGCGCCTCGGCAAGGCCGGCGCGGGTCAGGTGCTCACAGTGCGCCAGCGCGGTGCCGAGCAGACGACCGATATCGAACGCGGTGCATCCGACCGGCCCCGCCGCGGCTGCGGGATCGAGATCGGCGAAGCGGCGACGTTGCGCGTTGTCGTCGGCGATCTGATCGACGTATTCCCACCCCGCCCAGTCGTCGCGCCAGTCGGGCCGGATGTAGCCGAACATCAAGGCCGAGTTCGCGATCACCGGCACCTCCCAGCCGGCCTCGCGTCGCGCAACGGCGACCGCGTGGCTCGCCATCCCGAGCCCGAAGTACACGAGCGCGTCGGGGGCGGCAGCGCGCAGTTGTTCGAGCTCTGAGGCGACGTCGTCGGCCGTCGGTGCGATGGTTGCCGCCGCGGCGAGGTCCAGACCTAGACGCGTGCGGACCGCGTCGAAGCGTTCGAAGTAACGGCGACCGACCGGTGACTGGTCATACAGCACGGCCGCACGATCGAGACGACGCGCCGCGAGACGCTCGGCGATGACGATGGGCTCCTCTTCGAGCGAGCCCAATTGGTAGTGGAACATCCACTCGCGACGCGTGCGTTCGCCACCGCTGTAGTTGATGGCGGGGATCCGGTGCGCGTCGGCGCGCGGCGCGGCGATCAGGCAGTTGTCCGAGATCGAAGGTCCGACGATCGCGATCACACCCTTCGTCGCGAGATCGTCGAACGCAGTGATGACCTCGTGCTCGCTGCCGATCGGCAATCCGCGCGCGTGAACGGGCACGAACTCGACGTCGCGGTCGAGCGGTCGAGTGGTGGTGGCGTCAGCGATCCCGTGGCGCAGGCATCGCTCGAACAGGTCGCCGCCGTCGCCCTGCGGGAAGTCATACAGGACTCCGAGCCGGATCGGGGAGCGCGTCAGGTCCACGGCGGGATATTCCCACGGTGCGCGCCTTCCGTGCTCGTAGGCTTGCGACATGGCCCACCCGGAGTTGGAGCTGGAGCGCGCGCGCCTCCAGTTCGCCCGGAAGTGCCTCGACGAGATGCGGGTCCGCACCGCGACCATGGCCGATCGCGACGAACTACTCGCCGCGACCGAAGCCGACGTCGAAGCCGTGCGCCACCAGTTGCGACTGCGGGTGAGGTCGCTGCAGGTCGACGCCGCCACGCTCAGCTTCGGCCGCATCGATGAAGAGCACGCCACCGACCCCGAGCACGGTCCGACCTGGTACGTCGGGCGGCGTCACGTCGAAGACCCGGATGGCGACCCGGTCGTCGTGGACTGGCGGGCGCCGGTCGCGGTCCCGTTCTACCGGGCGACGGGCGCCGACCCGCTCGGCCTGGCGCGACGCCGACGCTTCACCTTCGTCGCCGACGAACTCGCTGACATCTACGAGGAGGACTTCACCGATCCCGACTCCCTTGCCGGTGCGACCGGCGTACCCGACCCGTTGCTTGCCGAGCTGCGGCGCGAACGTACCGGCCAGATGCGCGACATCGTCGCGACCATCCAGGCCGAACAGGACGAGGTCATCCGCGCTCCGCTCGGCGAGTGCCTGATCGTGCAGGGTGGACCCGGGACGGGCAAGACGGCGGTCGGGCTCCACCGCGCCGCGTTCATCCTCTACGAACACCGCGACGCGCTCGCCCGCGACGGCGTGCTGGTCGTCGGGCCCAACCTCGTGTTTCTCGACTACATCGCCCAGGTGCTACCGAGCCTCGGCGAGACCTCGGTGACGCAGTCGACCCTCGCGGGGCTGTTCGGACTGCGGTTCCGCCTCGGCATTGGCGACGCCGAGGAGCGGGTCGCGCTCCTCGGTGATCCGCGCTGGGTCCGGGCGATCGGCGCGGCGTGCGACGAGGCGATCGCCGCCGCGGGTGATCTCACGGTGCGATTCCGCCACCGGCGCGTCGTCGTGCCCGCCGCAGTGGTCGCCGAACTCGTCGCGCAGGCGCGGGCGCGGGACACGGCGCGCCGTATGCAGCGCGAGTGGTGCCGCGCGCGACTGCTGCGAGATGCGTACGAACGATGGACGGGCGGCGAGCTCGTCGCCACCTCGCTCGATGAGTTCGTGGCCGACGTCATGACGCACAAGGACTCCCGGAGCGCGCTCGACGGAGTCTGGCGCAGCGTCAACGCGACCGCCATCGCGCGTTCGTTGTTGACGTCGCGCGCCGCGTTGGCGCGTACCGGCGCCTTCGCCGACGACGAGGTCGCGCTGGTCGTGCGCCGGCGGGCGCGACAGGGACGCGCGGAGCTCTGGAGCGAGGCCGAACTCCCGATCCTCGACGAGGCCGAGGCCCAGATCACCGGAGAGATCCGCCGATTCGGGCATGTCGTTGTCGACGAGGCCCAGGACTACTCACCGATGGCGTTACGGATGATCGGCCGCCGCGCGGCGCGTGGCTCGATGACGGTGCTCGGCGACCTCGCACAGACCACAGGAGTCGCCGGCGCGACGGATTGGGATGGGGCGCTGGCGCACCTCGGCGACGTCGAGTCACCGCGGCGCGTCGAGTTGACGATCGGCTACCGTCTCCCGCGCCCGATCCTCGATCACGCGAACCGGTTGCTCGCCGAGGCCGCACCGCACGTCACGCCGGCGCGCTCGGCCCGCGACGAGGGTGACCCACCTGAGGTGCTCGTCGCCGACGACGTGGTGGCGAAGGCCGCGGCGCGCGCCGCGGAGTTGCGTTCGGAGTTCGTGACGACCGCGCTGATCGCCAACCCCGATCGCCACGACGCTCTCCACGTGGCGTTGGCCGAAGTCGGTGTCGACCTCGTCGACGCGACGATCGCGCAACCGCTCACGCTGCTCACACCCGAACTCGCCAAGGGGCTCGAGTTCGACGCGGTCGTCGTGTGCGACCCAGACGCGATCAAGGCACGCCGCCCCCACGGTGCAAGGCTGCTCTACGTCGCCCTCACCCGCGCAGTCCAACACCTCACGATTGTCGGACGACGTGCTCACGAGGTCGCGTAGTCGTGTTCCCGCACGCGGTCCTGCGAACTCGAGCAGGTACTGCAGTGCGCGCGCGATCGCGAACATCGCGAATCCCGTCCGCCTCGCCGACGCGGTTTATCAAACGCCGCGGCGAGATCGACTACACGTCCTCGCCCGATCTGCCGACTCGCAGGAACTCTGGAACACATCAGAGTTGGCGGACGATGCGGGCGGGTATGCCAGCCAGAACGCAGTTCGGCGGGTACTCGCCCTTGGTCACCACCGCGCCGGCGGCGATCACCGTGTGCTCGCGGACGTGCGCGCCGGGGAGCACGATCGCGCCGTGGCCGAGCCACGACCCCGAGCCGATCGACACCGGGTCGTTGTGCCACATCTGAGTCCCGATCGGCAGGTCGAGATCCTCGTAGCCGTGATTCTGATCGGACACGTAGCAATAGTGGCCGGTCCAGATGTCGTCACCGATCTCGATCCGTTCGTGGCCGACGATCCCGATGCCCTTGCCGAGCGTGCAGCGGTCGCCGATCCGGATGATCGGTTCGCCGCGCGCGTCGGCGTGGATCGGCATCCCCGCTGACAGCGACGCGTAAGGACCGATGCTCGTGCGAAAGCCGATTGCGATCCGGCCCTCACCGAACACGACGGTCGGCGGGAACGAGATCATCGACCCGTCGCCGAACGACGCGAACCGCCGGGCGACGCGGTGACCCGGCCCGATCGCGCCGTAGCGCTGCACGAGCGGCCAGCCGCGCTGGATCGCGTCGCCGAACGCGCGGTCGACCGCGTCGCGCCAACTCAACTGGGCTTGGGGTACTTGTCCGGGTTCGTCTTAATGTAGTCGGGTACGGGAAGGGTGCCGTCGGGCGCGCCGGACTCGTCGCTGTAGTAGGTCACGGAGCCCTCCGTCACGAACAGCGGCAACGGCTCCTCGGGGATCTCGCCGGGCAGGAACCGGTCCCCGCCGAGGATGTAGCGATACTGGCCCGTGCCTTCCTCGCCGGTCTCGTCCTCACCGCCCGCCTCGGGATCCCACCAGATGATGGCGATGTCGTCGAGTCCGGCGAAGTCGGTGCCGGCGTCCCAGATGTCGTCGCGGCCGTAGGTAATCGTGCCGCGGACGTCGCCATCGACGCGATCGGGGATCGGCCGGGCGAAGATCGCGTCGCGGAACGTCTCGGGAGTCAAGTTTGGTCCCGCGAAGTGAATCCCGGTGTACAACAGCGTGAGGTTCGCCGAGATGATCGCAGCGGTGTTCTCGGCGGGCGGCGCAGCGCCGGTCCACCACCGGTAGAGCACGATCGCGTCGCTCTGGTCGCGGGGGATCCGCGCTGGGATGAGCGAGATACCCATTGCGTGCTTCCACTGCTCTGGGTCGTAGCCGCGCGCCAGCACGGTCGTGTCGGCGTACACGGTGCCCGACAGCACCCACTCGGGGAAGTAGCCCTGTGCGGTCATCTCCTTGGAGAAGAAGGCGGGCATGATGGGATCGCCGGTGAACACCACGGTCGTGGCGTTGATGTCCTTGAGCTTCTGCACGACGACCTGGGTGTCCTCGGCGGCGCGCGCCAGGTCCAGTGTGAACTCGACCCGCTCGTCGTTGACCGGTACGCCTGCGGCCTGGAGTTCCGCGAGCCAGTCGTTCCACGGTGCTTCGAAGTTGCTCTCGGCGTCGTCATAGGTGAGCAGCACGAAGCTGCGTTCCTGGTCCTTGAACTCGTCGCCGGCGAACTCGGCCGGCTTGCCGACGAGTTGCTTGGTGATGAACTCCGTCGTGCGTGCCGCCGTCTGTTCGGGTGTCGGTCCGATCGCCCACACGTACGGCGAGTTCTCCCGGTAGAACGCACCCGATCCGACAGCACCACCGACGTTGATGATGCGGTTGCGGGCGAGTTCCTCGCTGAAGGCTCGCGTCTGGGCGGGACCGCTGATCACCGCGAACACGCCGAGTTCGACTGCCTTCTTCGCGTCGGCACGCGCCGCGACAGCGTCGGTCGCGCTGCCGCTCGCTTCGAGCTCGACGACCTCGAGCTGGCGACCGTAGGTCTGTGCGACGGTGTTGAACAACGCCAGGAAGTTGTTGTAGGTCTCGGCGATCTGCTCGGGTTCGTCGCGCGCGCCGATGTCGTTGAGGAACGCCGCCGTTGCGGGATCGTCGACGGCGACGTAACGGGCGATCCGGATCGTGTCGGCGCTGACGCCTGGGCTCGTCTCGCCGCCGTTGTCACCCGTGAACACGGGCACGCAATCGAGTGGGTTCGCGGTCGGCAGCTTCAGGCGCCCCGTCGCGGTGTCGCAGTGCTCGCCCCAGTCGAATTCGCCCTCGCAGCCACCCTGCTTTGCCTGGGCGTAGGTGATCGGCAGGCCGCCGTCGCCTGCGAGCGCGTCGCACGACACCTCGTTGACGGTCGGCGCTGTCGTGTCTTCACCCTCGTCCTTGTTCGTCCCGCATCCGGCGGCGACGACGGCGAACGCGACGAAGGCCACAACGAGGCGCCGCTGCCGCGACGCCCGCGGCCGGCAGCGTTCCGAGGTCGAGATGGGCGCGTCGGTCATGATCCGGTCTCCTGATCGAATGTGGACGGGAAGATACGCCGATCCGGTGGGCAGGTCACGCGCGCGCTCCGGACCGAGCCACGGCGACACCGCCGCCGAGGTAGGACTCTACGACCGCGGGATCGTGCACGGCCGTCTGCGGGTCGCCGTCGGCGATCTTATTGCCGAGGTCGAGCGCGACGACTCGGTCGGCGACCGAGAGCATCAACGGCACGTCGTGCTCGATCAACAGCAAGCTCGCGCCCGTCTGCTCTCGGATTCGGAGTAGCAGCGGACCGAGCGCCTCGGCCTCGCGCTGCGCGATGCCGCTGCTCGGCTCGTCGAGGAGCAGCACGCTCGGTTCGTGGGCCATCACGCACGCTAGGTCGACGATTCGCTTGCTGCCGGTCGAGAGCTCGCGGACAAGCTTGTCGCGGAAGTCCTCGATCGCCATGAGTTCGAGCAGTTCCTCGACACGCGCGCTCGTCCGTCGTTCGCTGCGCGTCACGTTCGGGAACCACAGCGCCGCGCTCAACGGGTTCTTGGCTCGGATCGAGCGTTCGAGCGCGATCGCGATCGTCTCGTGGACTGTCATCGACGGGAAAAGCCGACCGTCTTGGAAGCTGCGGCCGAGCCCGAGCCGTGCCCTGCGGTGCGGCACGAGCCGGCTGATGTCGTGCGGGAGATCTTCGCCGAGGGTGATCGTGCCGGAGTCCTGCGGCGTGAAGCCCGAGATGACGTCGAACAGGGTCGTCTTGCCCGCGCCGTTCGGGCCGAGGAACCCGACGATCTCGCCCGCGGCGACCGCGCAACTGACGTCGTCGAGCGCCTGGAGACCACCGAATCGTTTCGAGATGTGTTCGACCTGGAGTCGTGGCCGGCCGGAGGGACTCGCGGGCACGTCAACCTTGGTCGGGGCCGACGCGGCGCGCGCTCGCGAACGCTCGCTGCCCGCGTCGGTGACGCTCGCGGCGCCTTCGAGGAAAACCGAGCGCAAGATGTCAGGCCGCTGGAGCAGTTCGGCGGTAGGGCCGTGGAAGCGGATTTCGCCCTTCTCCATGAAGTAGGCCGTCTCGGCGAGCGTGAGCGCGAGGTTCACCGACTGCTCGACGAGGATGATCGTGATGCCATCATCCTTCATGCGGTGCACGATGCCGAGCAGTTGCTCGACCACGACCGGGGCGAGGCCGAGCGAGAGCTCGTCGATCATCAGCAGGCGCGGCTTCATGATGAACGCCATGCCGAGTGACAACATCTGTTGTTGGCCGCCCGAGAGGTTGGCCGCGGGTTCGTCGAGGCGCTCGCGCAGGATCGGGAACAGAGCCAGAACGTCGGTCGTGGTGCGTTCGACACCCTGCGAATCGCGACGGTGGGTCCATCCGGCGAGGCGCAGGTTCTCCGCGACCGTGAGGCTCGGGAACACGCCCTGGCCGCCCGGCATCAGCACGACACCGCGCGCGGCCATCTCGTTGGGGGGCGCGTAGGTCGCGTCGCGCCCGTCGAAGACGACCGCGCCGTTGGAAGCCTCGGTGAGCGCGCAGATGGTTTTGAGCAACGTCGACTTGCCCGCGCCGTTGGTGCCGAGCAGCGCCACGATCTCTCCCTCGTCGACCTCGAAGTCGACGTTGAAGAGCACCTGCACCTGGCCATAGCTGACGTCGACCTTGCGGACGAGCAGCAGCTTGGATCGGCCCCGGCGTCGCTCGTAGAGCGCCTCGGCCTGGGTCGCGGTCGCGGTCCACACCCGGTTGATGTCACTCTTCACGTACTTGCCGGCGGTGGCGATGAGGAACGCGCCGACGAAGAACACGGGCCCCATGAACGCCAATCCCTGCCGGATTCCCCACGTATCGGCGATGTACGTCGCGAGCACGATCGCGAGCAGCCCGGGGAGGATGAACACCGAACTCATCGCGAAGCCGAGCCCGCGCACCTTGGGCGGGATCGCGAGCGAGAGCGCGGCGTACGCCGAGGGCAGGATCAGCGAACTGACCGCCCGCAGCACCAGACCGGCGACGACGGCGACCCAGAGCACCGGCGCGACCGCGATCACGACGAAGCCGGCGCCGACGACCACGCCGATCACGCCGACGAGTCGCAGCCCGATGCCCGGGTCCTGCAGCATCAGCCGTCCGGCGAGGGGGATCCCACCCATCAGTCCCAGGGCCGCGAACGGCGCACCGATCGCGATGATGATGCCGCGCTGACTGGCGTTCAGGCGGAACACCTCTTCGTAATAGAGGTTCACGAGCGTGCCGAAGCCGATCAACGACCCGGCGAGGAAGGGGAGCGCGATCCAGATGCGTCGCAACGATCCGACTGCCCACAGGATGCGGACGGATTCGGCGAAACTCGGGGGGATGTCGTCGGTGTCGGTGACCTCCTGGCTTGCCCCGCCGGCCGCGCGTTCGAAGTGTCCCCGCTTCGGCTCGCGCAGGCGCGTTCCCAGCACGACGAACACGAGCGTCGGGACGATGAAGACAAGGAACGGCACCCGCCAACCGAACAGGTGTGCGAGCAATCCGCCGATCGCGGCACCCGTGAACTCGCCGACCGGATCGGCAAGGCGGTGCACCCCGTAGGCATCGGTACGTGACTCGATCGGGTAGTAGTCGGCGATCAGGGAGTTGTGCGTCGGTGTGACGACGGCGCGACCGAGGCCGGCGCCGATGCGCATGAAGACGAGGATCAACACCGTCGGTGCAAGGCCCGTGCCGAATCCGAATAGCGCCCACAGCGCCGCGCCGATCACGGCGAAGCGGACGCGGGGGAGGCGATCGGCGAAGTACCCGAGTGGCACCTCGACGATCAGTCCGCCGATGAGGGTGAGCGCAACGAGGATGCCGAGTTTCGTGTTCGAGAGGCCGAAGTGGTCGCGGATGTCCGGGCCGAGTACGCCGAACACTTGCCGGTCGAGTTCGTCGACCGCGTTCAGCCCGAACAGCGTCGCGAGCGGGAAAAGTGGCGCACCCCGGCTTGCGTCCTGCAGGTAGCGGCGCGGCGAGCGCGGCTTCTTCGGTCGCATCGGGCCGAAGTCGATCCCGAAGGCCTTCATGACTGGGCCTCGAGTGGGGGAGTGCCCAGTACCCGAACCTCGTCCGCGTCGAGATCGGTGCGATGCGACACCGCGGCAACGATCGCGTCGATCTGCGCGTCGCTCAACTCGGTCGCCTCGGCGACGGCTTCCGCCATGCCGGTCGAGGCGACGAAGTCGTCGACCCGGGTGTCGGCGATCAGGCTCGGGACGCGGATGCCGTGGCGGTTTGCGTACCAGCGCAGGCAGGCGTCGCGAATGCGTGCCATCACGGCACCCAGCCCACCGGGGAAGAACATCAGCACGAGCAGCAGCCCGAACCCTTGGGCGAGGAACCACCATTCGTTCGGGAGGAAGTACTGGGTGCCCCACACGTAGATCGAGCCCGCGATCGCGCCACCGACCGAGCCGAGTCCACCCACGACAACGATCGTGAACAGCACGAGACCATCGGCGGGCTCAAAACTTGACAGGTCGAGCGCCTGCTGCTGATGGATGAACAACGACCCGGCAACGCCGGCGATGAACCCGGATGCGGCGAGCGCCGTGACGAACGTCGTGCGCGCCGGGACGCCGTAGCCCTGGCCGGCGCGTTCGTTCTCGCGCATCGAGACGATCGCGCGGCCCGTGCGCGTGCGGCGGATCCCGCGGGCAGCGGCGATCGCGAGCCCGAGACAGACGACCGTCAGGTAGTAGTAGGCGCGGTCGCCGTCGACGTTGATGCTCCACAACAGGTCGGGCCGGTGCTCGAAGTAGTAGCCCCTGAAGGTGGGGATCCGATCGGCGATGAACGACGGGGCGACGTTGCGGTTGAGCAGGTAGCTCCCCGTTGCGAACGACAGCGCCAAGGTCGAGATTCCGAGAGAGATCCCCTTGGCGCGCAGCGCAGGCAGACCGATCGCGACCAGCACGACGGCCCCGGCCGCGCCGCCCGCGACGAGCCCGATCACCAGGTCTTGGTCGTTGAGGGTCGTGACCGACGCGCCGACGACTCCGGCGATGCCGACGATCGCCATGTGGCCGAGGCTGATGTGGCCTGCCCAACCGGAGAGCACGACCATCGACACGCCGATGATCGAATTGACGACGATGATCGTCAGCAGGGAGATGCGACTCTCGCCCGACCAAATCAACGGCGCTATCAGCGCGAAGGCCACGAGCAGCGCGGCGATGGCGATGCGCGCAAGGCGCACGGGCGCGACGTGTCGCAGTTCACGCGGGACGCCGCGTACTTCTTCGACCGACTGCCAGGTCGACATCGACCCTGCGGCGATGCGGCTGCCGCGCCGCTCACGGACGAAGAGCACCGCGGCGATGATGACGAATGCGATCGCGGCCGACCGGTACTGGTCGTCGTTCCAGTCGCTCTTGACGGCCGCGTCGATGAGCCCGAACCCGATCGCCGCCGACACGATCGTCGGGATCCGGTCGAGGCGGCCGATGACGACCGCTCCCAGCGCGGTGAGAAACAACTCGATCGCGACCGAGCCCGGCTTGTAGCCGACGACACCGACGTTGAGGAAGTAGGTGACGAACGACAGCACGCTCGCGATCGACCAGACGACAGTCTGGATTCTGCGGACGGGGACGCCGAGCAGTGCGGCCCGATCGGCGCTCTCGGCCGAGCCGCGAAGGGCGATGCCGATGAGCGAGAAGCGCAGGAACAGGCCGAGGCCGATGAGCAGGAGCGGGACGGTGACGAGCACCATCAGGTCGTTACCGTCGTAGGGCGTGGAATCGACTGAGAACGTGATGTCGAACGGCGGCTTGATGTTGCTCGCGAGGCCCCGCTTGAAGTTGAGCCAGCGCGGGATGAAGAGCGAGAGCGCGACGAGCAGTTGACCGATGCCGATCGTGGCGACCGTCAGGATGAGTCGCGGCGAACGCGCGAAGCGCCGGACGAACAGGAACTCGACGAGCACACCGAGCAGCGTCGATCCGACGATGCCGAGCGGGAGAGCGAACCAGTAGTGCCAGCCGTGCGCGACCATCAACGAGACCACGAACACGCCTGGAGCCGTGCCCAGATCGGCTTGCGCGAAGTTGATGATCCGGTTCGTCCGGTAGACGAGCGCCACGCCGACGGCGAGCATCGAGAGCTGCAGCCCCTTGATGAAACCGGTGAACAACACCTGGTTCGCCGGCCTCCAGCCCGGCGGGTCGCTCGGGGCGAGCACGTGCATCACGCACACGAACGCGAAGAGAATGACGAGCGGCGCGAGTGCCGCGACGGCAGGTCGCAGTCGGCTCACGCCTGCGCTCCGAGTAGCGCGCGGAGGGCTGTCTCGAGCGCGGTCCGCGACCGCGCAACGTCGAGTCCGTGGGGGCCGCGCAGTTGCGCCCACGACTCTTCCACCGCGACCAGGTGCGCGGCGTCGAGCACCGCGGATCGTGTCACGGGCGGCACCCGGTCGAGTTCGGCGGCGAACACCCGCTCGATCTCGCTGCGCTGATAGTCGCGCATGGTGCGAAGGATTGTTTGGAGCGTCGGCGAGAACGGTTCCTGTAAGGCCGCGGCGCGCTGCACGGGCAAGATCGCCTCGAACACCCGGATCCGTTGCTCCACGACGGCAGTGAGACGCTCGTCGAACGAGCCGGTCGCGGGGATCTCGCGGACCAAGTCCGCGACCAGCGCGCCCTGGTGTTCCGAGGCCGCACAGAACAGGTCGTCGAGGTCGTCGAAGTGCACGTAGACGCTACGAACGGAGATTCCCGCGCGTTCGGCAATGTCCTTGGCGGTCGGCCGCAGATTGCCGTCGCGCAACCAGGCGAGCAGCGACTCGACGACCGCGTCGCGCGTTCGGTGTGTGCGCGCGCTCCTGCCGTCGGAGGTTGGCTCGGAGATCGCCACGGCGGGCGAACCTAGGAGTGATTGCAGACGGCGTGCAAGAACGGCTTCGAGTGCCGAGACCGCCGAGGGCTACGACACGATGCGGTAGACGAGGGTGCCGGTCGCTACGAGGGTGCCCTGCTCGTCCTCGACCCGCATCTCCGCGAAGTGCAGGTCGCGTCCGCGTCGCACGCATCGCCCGATCCCGATGAGATCGCCCTTGGCTCGGCCGCAGTAGTTGACCGTCATGGACACCGTCGAGGCTCGCAAGCCCTTGCTGAAGTCGTGACCCGCCCAGACCGCCGAGGCGCCGGTCGTGTCGAGCAGTGCGGCAATCACTCCACCGTGGTATTCGCGCCCGTCGTTGGTGAGGTGATCGGCGAACGGGATACGCAATCGGACCTCGGCCTCGCTCCACGAGTCGACGGTTGTGCCCAACGAGGCGATGAAGCGCGAACGCACCATCACGCTGCGCATGCGTTCGCGCCACTCCTGTTGATCAGCGTCGCTCAGAGTATCGTCGCCTGCCATCGCCCAAAGCGTGGCGCGTGACGCGCGTCACTCGCCATTCGCCGACGCAACCGCACCGTGCGACGTACGCTGCGCGGTGTGACGTCCTCCGAAGCGCCGCTGAGCGCGGCGCCCGCGCGTGTCTGCGTGACGCTGCGCAGCGGCCGGGTCCACGTCGAGGCGGGCGCCGAGGCGATCAGCGTCAAGGGCGCCTCGTTCTCCACCGAACCCGACGGCGCGGTCGTGGTCAAGGGGGGCGCCGGGGCGGTGTCGATCAGCTGCCCCGACGACACCGACATCGTCATCGGCTCCCATGCCGCGCGCGTCACGACCGACGGCAAGCTCGGAGCTGTGCGCATCTCGGTGACGTCCGGTCGAGTGCAGGTCGCCGAGGCCCGCGAACTCGATGTCCGCACGGCCTCGGGACGGGTCACAGTCGGGCGCGTCAAGGGTGCGCTGCGGTGCACCGCAATGAGCGGTCGGGTCGAGGTCGGCCACGCGGGCTCGGTCGACATCTCGGTGAAATCCGGACGCGTCGAAGTCGGTGACACGGGCGACGCGCGGGTCCATGCGCTGAGCGGCCGGGTCGAGGTCGGCGCGGGCGCGGGTTCGACCGTCGAGGTCAAGGCGACCTCGGGCCGAGTTGCGGTCACGCTGCCGCACGGATGCTGCCCCGCGACGAACCTGTCGACCCGCCGCGGCCGGATCGAAAACGAGATCCCGACCGGTTCGGACGGACGCGTCGACGTGCAGACGATCGCCGGCAGGGTGTCGCTCGCGTGGCGGTGATCGAGTCGTGACGGCCGGGCGCGTCGCCACCGCGTCGAACCTCGCGACCGCGGCCGGGACCATCACGTTTTGCGACATCGCCGGCTTCACCCGGTTCACGCGCGAACAAGGCGACGAGGCCGCGCTCGCGCTGTTGGAGGTGTTCGACACGATCGTGCGCGAGTCGTTGCCCGCCGAAGGCCGGTTCGTGAAATCGCTCGGCGACGGCGCCCTCACCTTCGTCCCCGACCCGGGCCAGGCGCTACGCGCATCGCTCGCGCAGCAGCGGCGCTTCGCCGAACTGGCCTCGTCTGATCTGCCGCTGTGGGTACGGACCGGAATGCACTACGGGTCAGCGATCGCGCGCGGCGACGACCTCGTCGGCCACGACGTGAACCTGGCATCGCGAATCGCCGACCAGGCGGTGCCGGGCGAGGTCCTCGCGACGGCGTCAGTGCTTGCCGCTGGCCCGCTCGCACCGGGTCTGCGGGCCAGCGAGATCGGCCCGGTGTTCGTGAAGGGCGTCGACGACGCGGTGCGATTGTTCCGGATCGAAGCGGTCGGCGACGGGTTATCGAGTTCGGGGACCTGAGTCACGATCGGATCTTCGAACCGCGTGAGGGTCGCTTCCCACTTCTCGTTCGATGAGCCGGCGAAGATGCTCTTCCATCGAGAGTCCCGCCTTCCGCGGCACACAGCGACCTCGGGCCGAGCTCCGCTAGAGACGCAGGTCGGTGGTGCCCGGCCCGACCCGTGTCCCGGCCGGTCCGTGGCTCGTCATCTCGCCGCGCCTTCGCGTACCGCGCGCGCCGGTCGGCATCGAGCCGCGCGGACGTCGTGAACTGGTCGGGAGCGCGGTGCGCCGGCCGATCTGGCCACCGATCCACAGCCCCACGCCGCCGACGAAGACCGAGATCGCGACCGGCAGGATGCGGTTGCCGTAGGCGCTTGCGAACGTCGCGCTCTTCTCGCCCCAGCCTCCCAGCGCGCGCAGCGCCGCCGGCACGACGAGGTAGAGCACCAGCGGCATCACCGCCACGGCCGCGAGCCGCCGGCCGACCAGCGACACCGCGCGCCACGGATCGGGGTGCAGCATCACGCCCAGCGCAAACGCGATCAGGGCGACGATTGCCGACCCCGTCATGAGGGTCGCCGCGCCGTGATCGATGGGTTCGAGGCTAGGCAGCCGCCCCGAGTCGATCGAAAGCTCGATCGGTTCGGCACTGCGCAACCGCTCGGCCAACTCCGGGCTGACGTCGACGGCCGCGGCGCTCAGCGCGCGATTCAGGGCGCGGGTGTCGATCGCGACGTCGCCTGAGCGATCTCCGTCGAGCAGTTGGTCGTGGAGCGACTCGATCGTCCCGGCGAACGCCCGGGCGAAGCGCGGCGACTCGATTGCCGCGCGGGCGATCTCGGCGACGTCGGAGTCGGCGACCTCGGTCGGGAGACGGTCGAAGAGTTGCTCGGCGAGTTGCTCGGCGAGCGTCCCGCTCACCGCAGACGTCGCGATCAAATCGGTCGCGAGGTCGCGCGTTGCCGCGGGGTCGAGAATGGTTCGCTGCGCGCTGAAGGTCCAGAACGACGTGGCGGCGGCGATCGCACCGATCCATAACAGCACGCGGCTCGGGATCGCGGTCACGATCCAATATCGCACGTGGGCGAGCGAGTCGGATGTCATAGCGTGCGCGCATGTGGCCGCCCGTGCTGGCTGACGACGTGGTGACTCTGCGGCCGCTCACCGAATCCGACCGCGAGCCCGTCTTCGACACGCTGTCGAGCGATCGCGAGATCTCACGCTGGACGCGGATCCCGTGGCCCTACGAACGCACTCACCTCGACCAGTTCTTCGCGCTGGTGCGCGGCTGGCACCGCGAACGCAGCGACGCCGCGTTCGCGGTAACGCTCGGCGACGGGGTCGACAACAACGGCAACGACGGTGCGTTCCTCGGTTGTATCGGCGCGCACCGCATCGGCGGCGCGTGGCGCGACCGGTCCTCGTTCCTCCCCGACGAACCGGGCTACTGGCTCGATCAGCGGGTGCGCGGCCGCGGCCTGATGACGCACGCGCTCGGACTCGTCTGCGATTGGATGCTCGACGATCTCCGTCGTCCCCAGGTCAACATCCAGACCAAGGTGGGCAACGCTGCGTCGCGCGGCGTGATCGAGCGGGTCGGCTTCCGCTACACCGGGACGGTGCTCGCTTGCGACGTCGACGACGACCCGATGCCGGTCGACCACGATCGCTTCGTGCTCACGCCGCACGACCGCTCGCGCGCCCGCGCCGACGCGACGCGCGCCAGGTAGCTGCGATCCGGGAGCGTGCCAGTCAGGCGACCGGACGTCGTCGTGTCATCCGCTGGTATCGAGCGTGGACGCGCACGCCGCAATGGCAGACGTCAACGCGCCGATCTGCTCGGGGTTGATCTCATCGCTGTTGTTGCCGTACTTCTCCTCGAGTTCCTCGAAGGTGCTGACGTCGAGATTGTCGAGGATGCACTCGTAGAACTCACAACTGTTCTCGGTGAAGAACGACGCGAACTCCTCGGGAACCTCGATGCCACCGCAGTCCTCGCTGCTCCCGCCGTCACCGTTGTCGCTCTCGTCCCGGCTGTCGTCGGTCGCGTCGGTCGCGTCGGTCGGCTGATCGGTGTCGCCCGCCTGCTCGGTCGATGACCAACCCGACTCGCAGCCGTGCTCGGCGGGTCGAGATCTGATTCGCGTCGGACATCATGCTGGACATCGTGCTGGACATCGTGTACCTCCCTCACGGGCCCGACCGGGTCGAGCGCTGCGCCTCGGTCTCAGCCTCGCGCCCGCCGACGCCCGGCGGGGGGATCGTCAGGCGTGGCGCGCCTGATTCGCGACCGCCGCCGCGGCGGCGGTCGCGCGGCCCGGATCGAGGTAGCGACCGCGCACGCCTCCGGGCCCGATCGATTCTGTCGGCGCGAGGGCGTCGTCGAGTTCGTAGACGAGCGGTTCGCCCGTCGGCAGGTTGAGTTCGAGCACGGCGTCGTCGCTCATGCCATCGAGGTGCTTCACGAGTCCACGCAGCGAGTTGCCGTGCGCGGCGACGAGGACGGTGCGGCCGGCGCGCAGGTCGGGGACGATCCCGTCGTACCACCAGGGCAGCATCCGCTCGAGTACATCCTGGAGGCATTCCGAACGTGGCAACACGTCGGGTGCGAGGTCGCGGTAGCGACCATCGATCCCCGAGCGAGGATCATCGACCGCGAGCGGGGGAGGGGGTACGTCGAAGCTGCGCCGCCAGATCTTCACCTGGTCGTCACCGAACTCGGCGGCGGTCTCGGCTTTGTCCTTGCCCTGGAGCGCGCCGTAGTGGCGTTCGTTCAGCCGCCAACTGCGGCGCACCGGGAGCCAGGCGAGACCCATTGCGTCGAGGGCGAGGTTCGCCGTGCGGATCGCACGTACCTGTAACGAGGTGTGCAGGATCGTCGGGACGATTCCCGCCGAGGCCAGCTCGCTGCCCGCGCGGCTCGCCTCGGCCCGTCCCTGGTCCGTGAGGTCGACGTCGACCCAACCGGTGAACAGGTTCTGCAGGTTCCACTCGGACTGACCGTGGCGCAACAGGACCAGCGTCGGCATGGCTACCAGTTTGCCAACGTGAGCCCGGTCGCCCCGAACCAGTTGGAGTGCGGCCGCTCGATCGTTGGGGTCGGCCTCGTCTCCGATGGGCCTCGCTTCCGGGTTCGGCTTGCCTCAGGGCTGATACGCGGCCTTGGCGTCGGCGATGGCTTGTTCAGCTGCGGCCGCGCCCTCCCAACCCCGCGTCTCGCTGTCCTTCCCGGGCTCGAGCAGCTTGTACACATCAAAGAAGTTGCTGATCTCGTCGAGCAGATGATCGGGCAGGTCGCCCATGTCCTGGTATTGCTGCCAGCGCGGATCTTTCGCCGGGACGCACAGGACCTTGGCGTCGGCGCCCTTCTCGTCGCTCATCCAGAACACCGCGACCGGCCGGACCAGGATGTGGCAACCCGGGAACGTCGGTTCGTCGAGCAGGACCAGTGCGTCGAGAGGGTCGCCGTCGTCTGCGAGCGTGTGCGGGAAGAACCCGTAGTCGGTCGGGTAACGGGTCGCGGTGAACAACATGCGGTCGAGCCAGATCTCGCCGCGGTCGTGGTCCATCTCGTACTTGTTGCGTGACCCTCGCGGGATCTCAACGACCACTTCGTGTTCCATTGGCCCCTGTTCGGTGGGGCCGTGTTCGATGGGCGTGTGCTCCACGCCCATCATCCTCGCACGTAGCCTGCTCGGTTCGTGACGCTGCACGTGGTTTCGCTCTGCACGGGGAACGCGGCCCGTTCGGTGATGGCGGGCGTGCTGCTCGCGGAGCACGTTCCTGGCCTGTTCGTCACCACGAGCGGCACCCACGTCATCGAAGGGATGCCGATTTCGTGGCGGACGCGTGACGCGATCCGTAGCCTCGGGCTCGAACCGCCGCCCCACCGCAGCCGCCAAGCGACCCCAGAGGAACTTGATCGCGCCGACCTCATCATCGCCGCGGCGCGTGACCACGTGCAGTGGATGCGTCGGGTGCACCCGCTCGCGGCGGCGCGCACGGGCACGCTCAAGCGACTCGCCCGCGACCTCGCCGCCGACGAGCGGCCCTTCGCCGATCGAGTCGCCGAACTCGGCCTCGCCGATGTCGTGCTCGAACTGTGGGAGGACGTGACCGATCCCGCCGGCGGCGACGCGGACGTTTTCGTCGAGACCGCCGCCGAGATCGCCGAGAACATCCACGCGCTCGCACCGCGACTTCGCGCATGAGCGAGCGTGCCGCGGGCCGGGTATCCCGGTTCGTAGCGAGCGTGGCCCGAGCGGCCCGACGCCGCAGGCGTCAGGAGCGGGATAGGTGAGCGAGCGTGCCGCGGGCCGGGTATCCCGGTTCGTAGCGAGCGTGGCCCGAGCGGCCCGACGCCGCAGGCGTCAGGAGCGGGATAGGTGAGCGAGCGTGCCGCGGGCCGGGTATCCCGGTTCGTA